>Ga0207963_1000126_pt1 | contig 36402 bp, 34 predicted proteins | sample Knorr_S15_td_NAD_FD_185604 | JGI IMG/M metagenome (GOLD analysis project Ga0207963, IMG submission 185604) | Marine microbial communities from Southern Atlantic Ocean transect - Knorr_S15_td_NADW_ad_2500m_LV_A (SPAdes) (version 2) | ecosystem: Environmental > Aquatic > Marine > Oceanic | place...
TTATGGATGCCACGTCCACGGCCCCCCCAACGCCCCTTTGACTTCTGATTACATACTGGAAAGTGACCTCGGTTTCAATCAACTGCTGAGCAGGCTGGTGGATGTAGCGGAGCTGTTCTACCGGCTGCTCAGTGAGGACACAAGGCGCAAGCAGCAGTACGCAGAGGAGGAGCACATGAACAGCGAACAGGGGATGTATATGGAACAAGACTTCGACTGGGATTTCCAACAAGGGCGACGCTAGTTCAGCGCTGGCAGCCCGGGCAGTAGAAGGTCGAGCGGCCGGACTGCACGAAGCGCCGGATGGTCGCATCGCAACCCTCAGTGAGGCAGGGCTTGCCCTCCCTCCCGTAGACCTGGTGGCTACGAGTGAAGTAACCTAGGGCGCCCCCGACGCCGACGAAGTCGCTGATGCTAGAGCCACCGGCGTCGATCGCCTCGGTGATAACGTCGTGCGTGGCGGCGGTTATCCTCGCGACTCGTCTGGTCACCCCGGACTTTCCCGCTACATTCGCTGCCGACCTGCGAGGCGATACTCCTGCGCGATGCAGGATCTCGCAGACGTAGATATTGCCGAGGCCCGCGACCGTCTTCTGGTCGAGCAGCGCGGCCTTCATCGGAGTCCTGCGGCCGCGCAGCCTCTCGGCCAGATCCATCGGGGTCAGATGGTCAGGGGTCGGGTCTGGCCCCAGATGCGCGAGCAGCTCGTGCTGCTCCTGCTCGTCGGTGGGGAAGAAGTCCATGAAACCGAAGCGGCGGTGGTCCGAATAGACCGCTCGCTCGCCGTTGTCTAGGTGCACCACGACCCAGTCGTGCGGGCCCTCGTCGCTATCCTCACTTTCCGCTCCCAGCAGAGTCCAGCGGCCGGACATCCCCAAGTGGCTCAGCCAGGTGTACTCGCCCTCATCGAGTCTGAGCAGGAGGTACTTGCCGCGTTGATCGATCCTCTGGACCGCCCTGCCTCGCAGGAGCTGATCGAACCCGGGGGGGAAGGGGAAGCGGAGGTCAGGCCGTCGAAGCTCGATGTCGATGATTCGTCTGCCGACGAGGTGCCTCTCGAGACCGAGTCGGACCGTACACACCTCCGGATACTCGGGCACGGGGTTCCGAGTCTGTGCGGCTCCTTCATTGTGACGCGGGGGCGCAGGGGTAGTTTCAATTGGCGGTGCGATACCGAGAGCCGTGGAAGAAGAGCCGGAGACAGTGGTGCTCTCGGGCAGCCCCAGTGCTGGCTCGGACGAGTCTGCAGAACCCAACCCATACGCCGCCTCGGGTCAGGCCGGTGCCTACGTGCAACCGCTGATGCAAATCCCCCAGAGCAACGATGTAGCGACTATCTCAATGGTCATGGGAATCGTGACTTGGGTCTGCATCGTCCTGTCGGGACTGTGCTTCACCGTATGCTTGATTCCATTCGCTATGATCGCTGGGATTGTCACCGGCCACATGGGCATCAACAAGGCGAAAGAGATGGGTGGTGAAGGCAGAGGGATGGCGATAGCCGGCCTTGTGATGAACTATCTCGCACTCCTGATTATTGCGGGTGGAGTATTGTTCGGCGCCGTCTTGCTGGGCGGCGCCGGTTTTACCCTCGGCGGCTAGTCAGTTGCGGGCAACAGAACGTGGAATACGATGTGCTGATCCTCTAGTCCGGCAAGGTCTATCCTCTCGACGACCTCGAGCTCCGACTCCCCCAGGATTCTCGCGGCCTTCTCGAACCTAGAGTCGTCGTCGCCGTCCGATGACCGCTCGCTAGCAGCCTTCAGAGAGAGCAGTCCTGTGCCTCCCGGCTTGAGGAAGGCGCCAGCCATCTTGACGAAGGTCTGAGCCTGGTCGGCGATGCTGAGATCCTGGTGCATCCAGTCGGCCTGGCTTCGGATGTAGGGGGCTACCGCATATGGGATTCGGGCATCCCCCAAGACCGGGACGAGGCCGGGCCTCTTGCTTGCGAGCGCTGTCAGATCGCGCATCATCCGAGGCGATATCTCGACCGCTACGACTTGGCCTCCGTGATGGTTTCCCGCGCCGCAGACGTGATCGTGAATGTGGCTCACGGTGCTACCTGTCGAAGCCCCCAGATAGAGGCAGGTAGAGCCCGGCTCGGGAAGCATGTCGGATGCGTCGTTTCCGGTTAGCAGAAGCGCCGCCGCGACCTTGGAGCGAGTGGGGTCCCATGCCCGCCACTCAATGCGGCTGTCCCTCTTGCGGCGCTCGCCTCTGACTGAGATTCCGCGAACAGCGTTCCTAGTCCACAGCGAGCGGCCCTCGCGCCTGACTCCCCAGCCCAGCTTCACGGGCCTTCTAGGCACTCGCTCACCCCCTCTTTGGGGGCTTCGGGAAACGATTGCGGATATTCTCACACTCCCGATTGATCTCGGCTATCTGCTCCTCGTCCCACGGTTCCCCATCAAAGTGGTCCACCCGGACTGCGATCGAGCACTTGCCGGCCATGAAACGAGCTATCTTCCCCCTGACCCAGCGGGGTGACTTCGATATCTGCGGCAGGGAGAAGAGGGTCGGTGAGTGCTTCGGCGGTGGGGCCCCCCTGCGGTGCGCTGCCATCGCGCCACTCGCACCGAGTACCTGCAGGCTGCCGCTGGGCATCCGGGCAAGCCTCTCGCGGCCTCGTGCGAGGACGATCATCTTAGCCGCGCCTAGGGGCCCCACCACCCTGCTGAGGGTCGGGACGTATTCGCGAGCGAGTTCCCGGGTCGCGTCCTCAGCAGTTTCCAGCCTCCCGGTGAGTTCGACCACACCTCTGGCGTGACCCCGCAGAGCCTCCCATTCTGCAGACGATGGCTTATGCTCAGGAGCTGAGATCCCCAGCGCCTTAGCCGCTTCGTCTATCGAGCCTGCCTCTGCCACAGCGCAGGGTATCTCACGACGCTGGCCGTCAAGGTCGAGCTCGGCTAGGAAGAGTCCTGCCCACTCCACGCATCGCGCCTCGCTTGTCGTCCAAGATGCTCGGAGCTCGCTCGCCGCGGACGAGAGCATATCGAGGCGCCTGTCGAAATCTGCGGCGGCATCGGCAACGCCTCTCCTAGCCAGCCTGTCAGTGGCCTCGGAGAACAGTGCCTGCTCATCCTCATCCAGCTCGGGCCAGCCCGAATCGGACATCGCCCCCAGATGATCTGCCTCGGCATCGGCGAATCTCTCGGACAGAGTCCTTGCCTCAGGGCTCAGTCTGCCGGATTGGAGCTCGGCCAGCCTGTCAGCCAGGGCTCCGACAGACCTCTTGGAAGACCAGTCCAGCTCATCGACGACGTTGCCGTCGGAATCGATGGCTCGAGCGAGTCTCCAATCGAAGTGAATCCGCACGAATCCCCCGTGGCGCCTTCTCGCTTCAACGGTGCGGTCGGCTCGGAGAGTGCGTTAATGGGATACGCGATTGCAGGGCTGCGAGGCTGGCCGAGGAAAGGATATATTGAATAGACGGTTTGATTGTCCTTGTTCGGCGTGGTGGAAAACCGGTTAGGCTTAGTGAGTAGATGTTTTGTCCTGAATGCGGTTCTTTGGCGTTCCCAAGACCCGATGGAGACATCAAGTGTCCGAATTACAAATGTGGGTATGAGGGGCCCCTTACTGGGATCGATGGCTCGGGAGGCACCTTCACAGACCCGATGACCGGTGAGGTCGTCGACTTGTCCAACGCCACTGCCGCGGGCTCGGAAAAGAGCCTGAGACACCTCACCGAGGTCGTCGCCGAGGAAGTGGCGCGAGGCACCCTGCGCGTAGGTGAAATCAGGTGCCCCAAATGCGACTGCAACGAAATCTACGTGGAGCTGAAGCAGACCAGGTCCAGCGACGAGCCTGAGACCAAGATCTGCACCTGCTCGAAATGCTCGAAGCACTTTAGGGAGTACCAATGACAACCCCGTAGAGCCGCCTACGAAGAATGAAAGACCCCCAAGTATCAGGAGCGACGTACCGAGGTGAGTCCGTGCTCAGAGTTACTGCGAACACCCAACTTATGCGGGAGATCATCGAACTGCTCTCGGTCCTCACCGAGGAGGCCAAGATGTCATGGGGCGAGAAGGGACTCAGCATCAAGGTCGTCGACGGCTCGCACGTCGCCCTTCTCTCTGCCACGATTGCAGACACATGCTTCGAGACCTACGAGGTCGAGCCGGTCGAGATCGGGCTCGAGCTCGGCAAGTTGAGGGACCTGATGACGCTGGCAGGACCTTCCGACCTCGTCGAGATCGACTACGACGAGGCGGTCGGGGCAGTCAACCTGAGAGTGGGGGAGGTCCACCGAATCCTGCGTGGTCTCGACACGGGGGCCCTTCAGGACCCGAAGTTGCCCCAATTGGACTTCAACTGCAGCGCCACTATCGGCGCGGAGAAGCTCTCCCGGGCCCTCCGAGCAGCCAGGTTCGTCGGCGAGTTGGTCGACCTCAGCCTCGACAGCAAGGAGATGCGTGTCAGCGTGACCGTCGAGGCTGGCGAGGGTGTGAACGTCCGCTTCGAGGCCGGTGAGCTCAGCGAACTGAAATGCGCTGCCCCGACCCAGTCGACCTACTCCCTGCAGTTCCTCGAACCGCTGACGAGGAAACTGGCCGATCGAGGTTTCGCGCAGGATATTCAGATTCAGTTTCAGGACAAGTACCCGCTCTGCCTCAACTGGAGCAGTAACGACGGCGGTGCCAAGTGGACCTACTTCCTAGCACCACGCGTCTCTAACGAGTGACCCGTGAACTCAAGGGGGCAAACTGGGGCCGGCAGGCCATGAGCCGCTCAGTCTGCGTCATCGTCCCGAGCGTCGCAAACGCGGTGGAACTGGGTATCACGCTCGACGGGCTGCTCTCCCAGACCTACTATGGCCCGCTGGAAATAGTGGTAGTCGGCCCAGGAAGCGATTCGGGTCGAGAGCAGGCTGAGTCAAGGGGAGTCCGATTCATCGACGATGCCGCCTCGCGCACTCGCGGGGACGCCTGCAACGTCGCGCTCGAAGCGACGGAATCTGACTTGGTGATGTTCACCGATGACGACGTCATCGTCCCAAAGGAGTGGGTCGCCAACCTAGCCCGCTGGTTCGAGAGGCCGGGGGTGGCAGGAGTCGGTGGGCCCAACTTCGCCCCGCCGGAGCACTCCACCCTGCAGCAGCAGATCATCGACGTCAGCTTCTGCAGCACGATCTTCACCGTGGGAACGAACTACGGCAGGCAAGGGGCGGGGAAACTCGATGAGGTCGAGCAGCTGCCCGGAGTCAACTCCGCATACCGGCGCTCTGTACTGCAGGAGGTCGGAGGCTTCCCGCCCGGATGCATCGGTGCTGAGGACGTCATCCTCGACCACATGATTCGGCAAGCCGGTCACCGGCTGTGGACCGACAGGACAGCTGTGATGTGGCACCGTCGCAGGGATCTCTCAAGGGTGAAGAGGCAGATTCGCAACTACGGTCTGGTCAGGACTCTAGCGAGTCACGAGCACCGCGAGTTGCGCTCCTGGAGCCACACTCTGGTGGCATTATTCCCTCCGATAGTGATAGCGGCATTCGGGTTCTTCTTATGGGGGCTCGCCAACGGCGGCCTGAACTGGCCCGAGTTCTGGGACATCTCGTACGAGACCGTTCCGATGGGCTGGCCTCGCGCAGGAGTCCATACTCTGGTCAGCCTGATCGTTCTGTACAACCTCATTGCCTGGTACGGGGCGGCCAAGGGGAGCTCTCCCTGCCGGACTCCGAAGACGGTCTTCCTCTCCTCGATTGCTACCTTCGCGCTGCATTGGAACTACGGAATGGGCGTGCTGCGCGGCTGGTGGCGCATTTTCATCGGCAATTCCGGCCTGCAGATAGACGACCGTGTCAGAGGCTAGGCTCAAGCCTCTGCCGCACCGAGCTCACCGGTCTGTATCAACCACTGCGAAGCGTAGACGTTGTCGTTGTCGATAAGTTCCCTGTGAGTGCCTCGCTCGACGATGGCGCCGTCGACCATCGCGATGATCTCGTCGGCGTTGCGAATGGTCGCGAGGCGGTGGGCGACAGCGATGGTGATTCGCTGCTCGCCGCCGTTGGAGGAGCCGAACAGCGACTGCTGAATGCGCTTCTCGGTTTCCGCGTCGAGGGCTGCCGCCGCCTCGTCGAGTATGAGCAGGTCCGGGTCCTTTAGCAGCGCGCGGGCGAGGGCGATGCGGGCGCGCTGCCCCCCCGAGAGCATGACCCCTCTGTCACCGACCATTGTCTCGACGCCCTCGGCCATCTCAGACACGAAATCCCAGGCTCCGGCCGTCTCCAGCGCCCGCTGAATCTCCTCGTCGGAGGCGTCGCGCGCGTAGGCGACGTTGTCGCGGACGCTGCCGAAGAACATGAAGGGGTCCTGCGAGACGAAGCCGACTCGGTCCCTGACCGATTCGATGGTGTATTCGTTGATGTCGATGCCGTTGATTAGGACCCTGCCTTGCTGAGGTTCGTAGAAGCGCTCGACCAGCTTGAGGATGGTGCTCTTGCCTGCTCCGGTGTGACCCATCACGCCGAGGAAATCTCCGAACGATGCTGAGAATGAGATTTCATTCAGCACATTGACCTCGGAAGTAGGGTAGGCGAAGGTGACATCGTCGAACGAGATCGACCTGATGGGACCATCGAGCGGTATAGCATCGGGCTTGTTGAAGATGGACGGCTCGAGGTCTATCAGCGCGAACACCCGCTTGGAAGCCGCCTCGCCGCGCTGGAGCTGGTTCAGCAGCATTCCGAGGATAAACATCGGCATTGTCATGCGCGTTGAAATCAGCAGGAAGGTGACGAACTGTCCGACGGTTATCTCTCCCGACTCCATGAGCCAGCCGCCGGCCGAGACCAGTAGACCGAACGAGAGGCCGGCGACCACATAGATCCCCGGAATGAACCGGTTGCGCAGGTTGGCGGCGAGTATCGCCTGATCTCGGTAGTCACCGCTCTCTCTCTCTACCCGAGAGCGCTCGAAGTCGGTTGCATTGTAGGCCTGCACGACAGTGATTCCGGAGAGCACGTTCTCCAGAATGGCGACTATACCGCCAGTGCTCTCGCGCTGCTTCCTGTAGCGACGCTGGACCTTCGTCGAGAACCAGACCACCATTGGTATGACCAATACCAAGGGGACGAACAGGATGAGCGCCAGGGTTGGGGACATCCAGTACATGATCCCGAACGCGGCGGTGAAGGTGATGGCGATGCGTATAATGCTGGTGCTGGCATCGGATACTATGTCCTCCAACTGAGCTATGTCTGCCGACAGCACCGACATCAGATTGCCCGTCTGGCGGGTCTCGAAGTAGGAGGCCTCCATAGCCATCAGGCTCGTCGTCGCATCCATCCTGATGTCGTGCTGTACCATGTAGGCGGTCGACTGCCAGAGGTACTCGCTAATGCCTTGGAAGACAGCGAGAAACGAGAAGGAGACGAGAATCAGTAGACCAAAGCCGAATTCGACAGGTTCTATCGGACCGAATGACGGGAGGATATCTGATGTGACCAGGCTCTCGATGGTGGAGCCGACGAATGTTTTATCGCGGTAATAATCTGCGGCCGCGCCTATGGCGATGAAAGGAATTAGGTCGAAGGCTCGAGCAGCGGCATTCGCTCCTACGCCCCCCGCGGCTCGCCTCCAATAGCGCTTGAGATAAGGGACTACCCGCCATATCTTGCGGCCGACAACCTGCTTCTCATCAGCGAGGTCAGACCCATCCTTGCTGATTGCGATACCCCGGTCAGTACCGGCTCGTGGATTCGGCAACATTGGTCGCTCGTTCTGACGGCACCCTTTGAATGCTTCACTCCGCCGGAGATGGCATCGTCCCTCCGCGATGGGGGACGCGTGAATGCTTCACTCGTCGTTATTCCCCCACCGAATCGGTTTAGTGGGAGCCTGAGGTCGGCGGGTCACAGCGCCTGTGGTGAAGGGGTATCATCTGAGGCTTCCAACCTCCAGTCCCGGGTTCAAATCCCGGCGGGCGCACCAATAATGTCTACCTCCGTTCACTTCATCAACCGGCCCAAAGTGGCTCGTTCGTGCTGCTCCGTCAGAAGTTGGGGGTAGTCGTGATGTTCCTGTTCCTGCCGATCAACGGGCCGATGTGGAGGATGGGCCTAGCAGAACTAGGGTATGAGGTCCCAATAGGCGAGTTCCAAGGCTTCGTCCTGACCATGATACTGTTCGTGACGGGTGCCGTGATGACGTTCATGCCCGAGTTACGGTGGCCTAGCGAGTAGCGTACAGATCTGCTGGCCACTCGCTGTGGATGCCCGTCATCAGGTCACTGACCTCGTCCTCGCTCCAGTCGGCTGAGAGCAGCGCAGCGCACAGCTGCTGGGTGCGCTTGGGGACCGTCTTGGGACCGAGCACCGCTCCGGGTCGTCGAGGATCATCGAGGAAGTCGGTCTCCATCCCCCAGGGCGCTGCTGCTGAACGCGCTGTTCCGACCAACCTCTCGACACTCTGCCTGCCCACACTCACAGTAGCTGCGAGTCCGTGCGTGAAGCCAGGGCTTACGTCGGCCGGGGCGTAGTGCCGGATCGCCCTGTTCCTCGGTAGGCCGGCCTTGTCGCACAACTCGGCGAGCTCCCTGCAGGTGGTCTCGCCGTTGTCCTCCACATGCAACTGGATCGTAGTGCCGGCCCCAGCGGCCAGCGACATGACCTCGACTAGGAGCTCGTTGGCAGCCGCCCAAGTCTGCTCGTCGACGGGATAGTGAGGCCTTCCGACCTCCCCCAGGCAGACTGCTTCGCCGGCCTCGATATGCTCGAGAGCAAGCCCTACGGCCTCGAGGTGGAGCTCGCTCGACCTCTCGAGGCCCAGCGGCTCAATCTGATGCGCCCATACGACGGGGTGAGGGCCGAGTACGACTCCGACGTCGATTCCGAACTCGGCCCTCACCTCGTCGGCCATGCTCAGCGTATTTGTGTAGGCAGCCCGGTAGCCGTCGAGGTCTGTCGGGAGAGCGGCAGCGGAGAAGGCGGGCTTGTGAACCAGCATGATACCGGTACCGCCGACGCGAGTGAACTCGGCGATTGCGTCGAGGAACCTGTTGGAGCGGTCGAGGTGGAGGTGCTGGTCGAGGATGGGGCCGGTCCAGCGTCCGTCGACCAACATCATGCTCTCACGCTAGGGCTCCCTCTTCCTCCAGCAAGTCGGCCCAGTGTCGGACGGCCATCTCGGCGATCTTCTTCGAGGACTGCCCGAGTACGACGCCCTGGCCGTTGTTAAACATCAGTAGTTGCGAGTTGTGCAGAGTCGCGGTGATCCTCAGCGCCCCGAGGCGGTCGTCCATCTCGATGTCCGCGAATCTCGCCGCGGCCAGATCGAGTAGCACAGCTCGTCCGATAGAGAATCTGATGAGCATGTCTCCCAACTCCATCCGCAGATTCTCCTCCGACATCCCGAGAGTTAACAGGAGTTCCTGGATGGCGAGCCTAGCGACCTCGCCCCGGGCTATCCCGTGGACCAGCACCGAGCCGCTCGGCTCGATGACGAAGGTGGCGCGCGGCTGCTCGTGGCTGACCACGACGTAGGGGCCACTGACCGAGCCACCTGCGAGAGTCACTGCCTCCTGGTGGTTGATCGGGGAAGAGGGTGTGAACCTGAAGGTCTGGGTCTCGACGTCGATGACGATTCTCCCTTCCTCCATGATCAGCCCTCCTTCCGCATCGTTTCCGCGTCCGGCCAAGTGCCGACCGCGACCTCCAAGGAGGGCAGCCATGCCTGATGGACGGGTGTCAGCAGGGTGGTGTCCCGTGCTACAGCATCATCAAGCCTCTTGTTCCTCAAATCTGCGAGTGCGCCTCGCAAACGGGCCGCGAAGCGGTGGTTTCGCTCAGAGAGCATCTCCGGCGTCAGGGCGCCTTGCTCCTCGATCCACCAAGCTGCACACGAGGCTGCGGCGGCGCCCAAGTCCGGGCCGACCCCCTTGGACCTCTCGACCATCGGTATCGCTAGGGAGAGGGTCTTGCGCCAACGTCGAGAGGTCGTGAGAGTGGACAGCAGGGAGGTGACTCGCGACTGCTCGTCTGCGCTCCTCTCGAGCCAGTTCGACCACGATTCGTCATCCAGTTCCGGTTCGATAGCGTAGATCGGCATGCCGCCTCTGGCGTTGTCCGCGTGCAGCAGCAGGCGGGTCTGCTCCGGGTCGGGAATCTTGGGCCCGTCGACCTCGTACTCCTGAAGGTCCTTCATCAGCCGACCTAGGACGGTTCCCGATGCTATAGCGGCCTCGATGTGAACGCCCGGGCTCTGCTTGTCCTGCTCCTCATCATGCCTCCAAGCGCTCAGATCGCTCAGGCTGAACAGAAGGGCCAGTCCGTCCCAGGAATCCCTGTATCGCAGGGAGTTCGGCATCCGGACGCATGGCAGATGCGGCCACAGCACGATGCGTCCGCCGTCCGGGTCCTCCAGAATCGCAGGATCCCATCGCAGTAGAGGCACTTCCATGGCTCTCCGAACGGTCACCTTCGGTTGAAGACAACGGTCGAAGAACCGATTCGGGGAAGATTGCAGAAATGTTAGATTGAAGGGGGATGGGCTCTCGAGGTCGGCTGAGAGACATGGGTGAGCCTCACTCCCTCAAGCCCGTCGTGCTGCTCAACGAGGTGTTCCCCGGGGACACCAACTCGATGAACACGCTGTACGGAGGTCGTCTGATGTCGATCATGGACACCGCGGCTGGTATGGTCTCGAGCAAGTTCGCCCACAGCGAGTTCGTCACCATCTCCATCGACGCCCTGAAGTTCCGCAGACCGGCCTACCAAGGCGACATCATCCGTACTACAGCGAGGGTCGTCTGGACCTCGCCCCATACGGCTGGCGTGCATGTGGTTTCATGCCGACTCTCACGCTCCGAGTGGGAGGGCGAGGAGATCTGCTCCGGCTTCTTCTTTATGTGTGCTATAGACTCTGAGATGAGGCCGACGGAGATTCCCCAATTCACACCTTCCACGGATCAGGAGAAAGATCTCTGGGATAGGGCACAGGCTGCCCGTGACGCAATGGGATGAGGTCGTAAACGACCTGAAACTGCTGCATTCGGCGTTCGGCTCGTGTGCGCGTAAGGCGCACGCGCGGCCTCTCAGCACCCCGAGCAGTTATAGCCAATCAGAGTCGCTCTAACTGCCGGATGCACTCAGTCGGGCGTAAGCCCGATCAGGATGATGAGAAGTCGGAACTGTTCGGCAATCTGAATCTGGTCGGGTCAGGAGGAAGGTTCGTCGCAGTCCTCACCAAGCGTCAGCTGACGCTGGAGAGATTCGATGGGCACGGAATCAGACTGACGCTCGGGTCGATATCCAGAATGCGCCACATGAAGGTCCCGATGCTCCCTGGAGGATTGGTCCCCTTGGGCTTCCTAGCAATCTACCTCGGGGTAAGCGTCATGCTCCCTCCATACGCCATGGTGTCGACAGCTGCAGGCGCGCTGACGCTGCTCGGATACCTGGTCTCTCGCACCTCGGTCCTAGCCATCGAGACCGAGGCCGGTGACAGGCACATCGTCTCCGGCAGCGAGGGGGTCCTGCTCAGACTGTGCCTGATGGTCGACCGAATCCGCCATGGCTGCTCGATGGAAGAGGCCAGGATGGGGCTCGAGCACATCGATGCCGAACTGCCGTCATACCCTGCTTTCAGGGATGCGGGCGGAGATCTGCCAGAGCCCAGGGGGCTCTTGGCCGCACCCGAGGATGACCTGCTCATGGCCGATATCGAGGAGGAGTTGATGTCCTTTGATTTCGGTGCTCCGGCGCCTACCACAGCACCTGAGCCGCCTCAGGCCACGACAGAGCCGTTGTTTCCCTGGGAGGCCGAGGAGCGCGTCGCTACTGAGCCGTCATACTCGCCTCAGACCTACCAACCGTCGGCTCCTCCGCAGGAGGCCGTCCCGGATGCCTATGTGAGGGCCTGGGGTCGTGAGGAGGCACCCGACTGGTACAACGAGAAGCCTGACGCGGACAGCAGGATCGACTCGGCTCTCGGGGAGGCTGCGGCCGGGGCCATGGACCTCTTCGGCGAAGGCGGCATCTTTGATGCCGAACCGCCTTCCAGCTACTCACCGCCGACCACTCCACCGCCGAGGGGCACCCCGACGCCGAGCCCACCGACCTACACAGAACCCAGCACCTACATCCACGCCACGGGCCCTCCGGCAGTGCAGAGGAGGCCGACCAGCTCCCAATTGATTAGGAGGGCCCACAGCAGATTCGGCCCCCCTGCCGGACCTTACCTCGGACCCGGCCTGCCCGCTCCGACCCAAGATGCCGTCAGAGACGAATGCAGGGCGGGGGTCGTGAAGCAGGCCCGAGCCCGACAGGCCCTTCTAGGCCAAGGCGGCAATCCTACGCCGCCTACCCTCGACGCCGCCAGCCTCGAGGAGTTTCCCGGCATCTCGAAGCTGGCGAACTCCATGAGCACCGGACGTGTCAAGACCAACAAGAGGGCTATGCGGAAATCGAGTCCCAGTTGGATTGAGGCCCTGTTGCGCCCGGCTTCCAGAACCGCTCGAAGGGGGGTGCATTCCTATGCCTCCGAATATGGTGACGGTGACGGCGGGACCGCGAGCTCGGATGCTCGCTTCCAGAGTTCACAGCACATCCGTCTGCGCAGCGACCAGGACCACCAAGCTGACGTGGCTGCGCGAGTCAGGGAGATGCAGGGGGCACAGAGCCATTCGGCCAAGGACGCCCTGAGTGAAGTCGTCAACAGGGTGTCGAGCGGGGAGGAGAGAGGTCCCACGGAGCTGCCCCCTCCAGCAGGTGGTCTGAGGTTCTCGCAGTTGAGGAGGACCTCATCGAAAGGAGATCTGCATCCGCTGCCCGGAATCCGCAGGCTGGAGTAATCACAGCCCGACCATTCGTCGGTACTTGTCAGCGCGAGCGTGGTACCTCCCACGCTCTAGTTCGTAAAGCCCCGATGCGCCCAGCCCCTCGACGGTGAAGGAAGCCGTCACAGTAGCATGCACAAGCGCGTTGCGCATCGTGTCGAGCTGGTTCAACGCGCCCTTACGCCCGGCTATGTTGGCCAGCAGTGCGCCGGCGAAGGAGTCGCCGCACCCCGTGGGGTCGACCATGTCCTCGGTGGGATAGGCAGGGAGGGTGATGGTACCGCACGGAAGGTGCGCGACCGAGCCGCTGCCGCCACGCTTGACGATCAGGCTGCGGGGCCCGGGTCCGGCGGCCTCGCCGTCGTGCAGAGCGGCGCCAGAGCGAACCGCTTCCACGGCGCGAGAGAGGATTCCGTCGCCTGCTATCGCGCAGACCTCCTCCTCGTTCAGTATCGCGATGTCGACCTTGCGCAGGGCCTCTGACAGGGCCTCGAACTCGGTCTCGATCCACAGCATGAAGGAGTCGAGTGCGGTCACAGCCGCGCCGGGACACTGGTCCAGCACGGAGACTTGCGTACGCGGGTGCGTGTTGGCGCAGAACAGGACTTCGGGGTCGTTCCAGGCGGCGGGGACCTCGGGGCTGAAGTCCCCCAGCACGTTGACATCGGTAGATATCGTATGGACCTCTTCCATCGAGCCCTCGTATCGACCGGCCCATCGGAAGGTCCGGCCGTCCCTGCGGACCACACCCGCCAAGTTGAGTCCGGCTTCCTCGAGGATGATCTGAGCATCGCTCGGGAAGTCGGTTCCAACCGCACTGACCAAGCCAACCCTAGGTGGCCTCCTCGGTTGCAGCGGCAAATGGAAGACAGATGACAGGCCGGCGTGAGTGGCAGCCCCACCGAGCAGATCGGAGCCGCTGGCCTCAGGAGTCTCGATATCATCGAAACCTATACTTCCGACGATCACCATCTCCACTGCCTCACCTCCCGTCCAGCAGTCCTGGGTGCCCGTCGAGGTATTCCACGTTCACTTCTCTATTGCGGAAGTCGGTCTCGTTCATAATCGCCCGGTGCAGGGGTATCAGAGTGTCCACTCCGATGATCAGGGTCTCGCCCAGCGCTGCGTCCATCTTGGCAATGGCCTCCTCGCGCGTGGGTGCCCACACGACCAGCTTGGCCAGTAGTGAGTCGAAGGAAGGGGGCATGTCGTACCCCGTGTGCGCGTGCGTGTCCACGCGCACGCCCGGGCCGCCGGGCCAGTGGCACTCCCAGAGGCGGCCCGGCGATGGCTCGAGCGTGAACGGGTTCTCCGCGTTGATCCTCACCTGAATGGCGTGCCCGCTGAGCTTGATGTCATCCTGGGAGAGTGGTAGTGACTCCCCAGCGGCCACGCGTATTCCCAACGAGACGAGGTCGACGCCGGCGATCATCTCGGTCACCGTGTGCTCTACCTGCACCCTCGGATTGACCTCGAGGAAGTAGAACTCGCCCTCGGTGTCTCGAAGGAACTCGAATGTCGCCAGCCCCTCGTAGCCGACAGCCTCTGCTCCTGCGACGACCTTCGCACCGAGTTGCTGCCGTATCTCGTCGGACAGCCACGGGCCCTCCTCGAGGATCTTCTGGTGGCGGCGTTGTATAGAGCAGAACCTCTCGCCGAAGTGCACCGCCGCCGAGCCGTCGCCCAAGACTTGGAATTCGATGTGTTGGGCGCCTTCGATGAACTTCTCTAAGAAGACCCTATCATCGCCGAAGGCCGAGAGCGCGCGGCCTTGGCAGAGCCTCAGTGCGGCCTCGAACTCGTCAGCGGAGTTCACCACCTGTATGCCGATGCCGCCCCCGCCGGCCGCGGCCTTGATCATCACCGGGTAGCCGATCTCCTCGGCCACGCTGCTGGCTTCGGCCTGCTCGGACACCGGCTTGTCAGAGCCCTTAGCGACCGGTAACCCGGCCTTGACCATAGCATCTCTTGCCGCCAGTTTGTCACCTAGGAGTCGTAGCACCTCGGGGCTGGGTCCGATGAACTTGATGCCTTCCTCCGCCAGCCTCTCAGCGAAGGTCGGGTTCTCTGCTAGGAAACCGTAGCCCGGGTGAACGGCGTCGGCCCCGACCTCCTTGGCCGCGGCCACGATCGCCTCGATGTCCAGATAGGAGGCCAAGGGGTCGTCTCGGGCGATGAAGACGCCCTCGTCAGCCAGTCGGACCGGCAGAGTCAGTCGGTCATCGCGGCCGTGAGCGACAACTGCCTCGATTCCGAGGGAGCGAAGAGAGCGCAGTATCCGCAGCGCGATTTCGCCGCGGTTCGCGATGAGAACGCGCCGGAACATGGTGAAGCCCCCTGCGTGCGCGTCGTATGAGTCATGCGGAGCCAGAGGCGGGGTCAGTAGACGTCCCTCAGGTAGCGCTTCTCGGTCTTCATCAGGCCGGTCTCGACGAACTCCTTCGCCTCCTCGTCGGACATGCCACCGTGCTCAGCGCAGATTTCGATGAGGGTGGAATGCACGTCCTTGGCCATGTAGTTCTTGTCGCCGCAGACGTAGAAGTAGCCGCCGCCGCTGAGCCAGCTCCAGATCTCCTCGCCGTGCTGCTTCATGAGGTGCTGGACGTAGACCTTCTCCGGACCAGCGCGGGACCACGCTAGGTCATGCCTGTCGAGCAATCCGCTCTCCTTCCAAGCCTCCATCTCCTTGCGGTAGTAGTATTCGCCCCCCTCGGTCCAGTCTCCGAAAAACAGCCAATTGCGCCCGGTCGCGCCATCGAACTCACGCTGCTGGAGGAAAGCTCGGAACGGAGCGATGCCCGTGCCCGGGCCGACCATGATGATGTCGATGGAGCCGTCCTCGGGCAAAACGAACGAGCGGGTCGGCGACATGAACACACCGATTTCGGTGTCATCGACCTCGCAGCGCTCGGCGAGGAAGCCAGTGCATAGGCCGGTTCGGTCGCGCTCGTGGTGATTGTAGCGCACGGTGGCGACGGTCAGGTGCACGGTGCCCGGCTCGTGCTCGGGACTGCTCGCTATCGAGTAGAGTCGTGGTTTCATCCGGTCCATGCCGTCGACCAGTTCCTGCGGGGTGAATCCAATGTGGCCGAAGTCCCCGAGGACGTCGATGTAGTCGCGCGACCAGATGTAGTCCTCCATCGCCTTGGCGTCTCCAGTGAGTTCGTTCCACAGGTCTTCGGCCGGATTGCTGGCAGAGCCTATCTCGGCGTACCCCTCGGGAACGTCTTCATCCACTCCGCTGCCCTCCCAGTCCATCAGCAGCGAGCCATCGTCGGACGAGACGCGCTGTCGCCTGACGATGCGAATCCCTATCGTCCCGGTGTCAGAGGTCAGTCGTGGTCCCAAGCCCCCGATCCACTTCTTCGAAACACGATGGACCTCGTAGCGGTCTGTGAGTGCCTCGCGCAGGCTGCACGCCCCCAAGTGGGTCTCGACCTTCTCGCCCCCTGAGAAGTTGCACATGGAGAGTATCTCATCGACCAGTTCGGGCGGGCATCTCGGAATCACGGCGATGGCATCACCGGCCTTGTACTCCAATCCGGAATCGCCCAAGTCGAAGACGACATGGCGGGTCTCCTTACGTGATCCCTCGCTGTTGAGAACGGAGTTCTCACTGAGTATTGACGAGTATGGATTCTTCACACTCCAGTCTGGCATATCGAGGCCTCGAAGTCTTCGGGCCTCGCGAAACATGGCCTGTTTATGAAGAAATGCTGAACGGGGGCAGCCGCCGTTCTGACGAGGCAGGCGATGAGGTCAAGTCATGGGGCCCTCATCGGGGTTCGTGGCGCGCATTGACTTCCTCGGCACCGGCAACGCATTCTCCCCTCCGGGGCGCATGCACGCGCTGGCCCTGCTCGATAGTACCGTGCTGGTAGACGCGCCGCCTACCGTGTTGGTCCAACTCCGACGCGCAGGAGTCTCCCCGGCCGACATCGAGCATCTGCTGTTCACTCACTGGCACGCCGACCATACCTTCGGGTTCCCCTTTCTCCTGCTCGAGCGGCAGCACGTCTCCGATCCGGATGCCACCAAGACCCTCGGTGTGCATCTGAGGCCTGGGGGCAGAGACATCCTCGACGTGCTGTGCAGGACTGGATTCCCCGGCAGCTTGGACGCCGCCCTCGATGAGCGGGCGAACTGGTCGGAGTCGGAGTCGGGAGAACTGGCTGGTACCGACTGGAGCTATGAGAGGTTCCCGGTCTGCCACACGCCCGAGACGGACCCGCACGGATACGAGTTGATCCACTCGAGCGGCTTCCGCCTCCTACACTGCGCCGACTCGGGGCCGTGCGAGGGAATCGAACAGAGGAGCGCCAGAGCCGATGCCGTCCTGCTCGAAATGGGCATTCCGGACTTCGTTCAGAGCCCTCACCACCACACCCCATCGGATGTCAGCTCGTTTGCACGGAGATACCCGGACACCCTCGTGTTGGTCACCCACAACTACGCCAGCGGTGTGGGCATCGAGGGTGGTTTCCCGATGCCCGAACTTCCGAGTTCGGTGCACCAGCTCGAGGACGGGGATACTCTGATCATCGACGAGAATGGCAATTTTTCCCTAGATATTAATTCTTGAGATAAATTATCTTAGTTTATATTGGCCACCACCATAGCCATGGAATTGCGTGGCATCGAGGCGTCTCAGAAGGGCTCTCCGACCGTGGCGACGAGCTGTGATTGGAGGTGAATCCATTCAGATCGAGGAGAGGTTAGGAACGAAGCAGACGATGTATTTTTCACACTGCTTCAAGATGTGCACAATCGATGTACTGAGTATAAATTAAGTAGTGCTGTAGCGTCGGTGGCGACTGATAGATATGGGGTCCCTCAGAGAGAGAGAATTCAAGTCGCCGACGAATTAACTCGGACAGTCTTATTACCTCTGACGGCCTCGGTGAGAATCCGCGTTGGCCGGCACCTACTCCTGTGGAGTAAGATGGGAGGCAGGAGACGCGCCTTGGCCCGTGGTGAAAGAAAATGGACGGAAACATTTTCGAGAAAATCCTAGGGCAAGATAGTCTCTTCATCGACAGGAAGGCTTTCGACCACGCTTTCGAGCCTTCCAACCTCCCTCACCGCGACCACGAGATCGAGTCCTTGGTTAGAAATTTGGTCGATGCCCTAAACGGCCACATTCCCTCTAACATGCTGCTCTACGGGGTGCCCGGATCGGGCAAGACTGTGGTCACGAGGTTCGTGCTCGGACAGCTCCTCGACAAGGGAGTTGAGATGGGGCAGCCCGTCCAGACTTACGAGATAAACTGCCGCAACGTCGACACCAAGTATCGCGTGGTCCAGACCATCGCATCGCAACTATCCAGGCGGGGGGACACACCCATCCCGTTCACTGGCTGGCCCACCGACAGGGTCCTCGAGACACTGATCTACAGGATGGACAGGGCTGGTGGAGTCCACATAATCGTGCTCGACGAGATCGACAATCTTGTCGCCCGCGCAGGCGACGACCTGCTGTACAACCTCACCAGCCTCAACACCGTTCTGAGGAACGGCCGATGCTGCATCATCGGCATCAGCAACGACCTCAACTTCACTCAGCAACTTGGCCCCAGAGTCAGTTCGAGACTGAGTCAGGAGGACCTCGTCTTCCACCCATACGGGGCCCCCGAGATACAGGATATCCTGAGCGAGCGCGTCGAGACCGGCCTGCGCGATGACGTGTTGGAGGGAGGCGTGCTCGAGTTGTGCGCGGCCTTGGCAGCCCAGGAACATGGCGACGCGCGCAGGGCGCTCGACCTTCTGCGCATCTCTGTTCAGAAGGCGGAGCAGAGGGCCCAGGTGAAGGTCGACCCCAGACATGTGAGATTGGCGCAGAGCCAACTGGAGTACGACCAGGTGACGCCTGTCCTGAAGACGCTGCCATTGCATCAGAAGCTAGTGCTGTTTGCGATCAAGTTGAATGAGGAGAATGGCCTGAGGAACATCTCGACGGGCGAGATCTACCGGACTTACGCGGACGCGTGCATGAAAATCGGCTTCGAGCCTCTGACCCCTCGGAGAATCTCCTCCCTGCTGAACGAACTCGACACGCTCGGCCTGATTATGGCTAGGAACGTGAGCAAGGGCCGAGGTGGCAGGAGCAAGCAGGTCAACTCGGCCATCCCCAAGGCGATAGACGCCATCAGCACAATGAGTGAGAGCGAGCCGCTGATCGGCGAGGCGGCTCTAGGCAGGTACAACCTGCAGGGCCAACTCTGAGAGCCTCGTCTACCCTCAGACAATCGTTATACCGAAAGGGAAGGTCGCCGGCCCGATGTCCATGGCAGACTCGGAGTGGGGCGATGCTCTGACCCGCCCCAGCGGTACCGTATCGGGCGCTGCGATAGTGCTCGGCGTCTGGGTCGTTGCTCTGACCGTCGTCAATCTGTTATCCGGAGCCTACTCCCCCGGATTCAAGGTGCTGTGGATCGGATTCATCGGCGGTAACCACGGCGTCGATTTATCATACATCGCGCACGATGGTTTGTCCTTCGTGCTTGACGATGCGGTCTTCGGCCTGCTCGGGATAGCGCTGCTAGCCTTGGGCAGCATGGGCATGGGCAAGGCAGTCGACGGTGGAGTCGGAGCCTGGGCCCGAGGCATCCCGCAGCGTCCAGTCGTCTCCAGCCTGTTCTCTTCCGAGGGAGGCACGAGCAGGACTCTGGCCAGCTGGCTCATCGTGCTGGGCGTGACGTTCTACCTGTACTGGAGTGCTGTGAACACCACTTGGGTCGACCCTGGCGTCTACGCTGTGATGATCGTGTTCGTCGCATTCGGCTTCGGCATCCACGCGATGGCCGATGCCGAGTCCTGACTCAGTCGGCCGGCCTAAAACCGCTCAGCAGTCTGCGGCAGCGCTGCTTGGCTTCCTCGCTGCACCACCTGACGACGACGCCTCTGCCCGGCTGGCCGTAGAGCACTACCGAATCAAGCGGGGCGAGAGGATGCAGGAGCAGAGGAGCTAGGTCCTCCTCGCCGTCGACTTCTATGAGATGGGTCGCTCGGTCTTCCATCCAAGAGGACACGGCGTGCTCGCAGGCTTCCAATAAGGAGGGGGTGAGGGAGCCAGCGGGGCTCTCGCATTGCAACACCCCATCGTAGGCCGAGGGATCGAGCCCCTCGGCGCCCTCCCAAGGCTCCCTCCTAGTGCGCCCGTCGACCAGAGCGATGTCAGCTGGACGGCCGAGGTCCTGCAATGCGCGGACAGTCACATCCCCGACGGCGATGATCGGGCCCCACTCCCGTTCAGTACGGGCAAGTACCTCGGACATGGCTACGGAAGGGTCGTCCTCTGGGCCCGGCACCAATAGGCCGAACGGCTCCTTGAGCTCTGCCTCGACCTCCGGAGTCAGTATTATTCTGCCCTCTCTGACCGAGTCCGGAATCCAAGGCAGTCCCTCGCGGTCGATCTCGCCGTTCCTGATTCTCGTGCTCGAAATCGGATCGCCGTCCCAAGCGAGGACGTGCTCGGCCTCGATGATTGCCAGTTCGTCCAGCCCGTTGTCGCCCCTCATCCGATTGATTATCTCGCACTCCGGGCGGGTCTCTGCAGTGCAGACGATAGCGGAGGCGTCGGTGTGAGTCGAAGCTGGTCCGTGGTTGTCCTCAAGGACATGCATGCTGAGCCTTTCTGCATCCGGCCCGAGCGCTTCCCTCATCTCACCGGCGCGAGTCTCCCACGGGTTGATGCGCGGATCCTTCGTTCCGGTTGTCGCATCGGAGGTCAGCCAGACCTCCAGCGAGGAGCATTCCGAGAGGCCGCTTTGGAGCAGGGACAGGTGGCCGGCATGGAAGCGGTCGAATGTGCCGCCGATCAGACCGACGCTGTGCATTCGAATTCCCACCTCGTTTCTTGCTCCGGGTTGAAATGTGTGCCCCGGGGCGTAACGGCGGCCTTCACAGCTTGGCTCAGGCGCCTGACCCACCCCGGGACGTCTGTCGGATTGTGGGGTAGTCCCTTGATTCATTCCTTCCGGTCATCCGGGGACCTAACACAATCCGGCCACTTGCTTTGCTCCAGTGATCATACCATTGCAGCTGGTCACACTGGTCTTCGACAAGTGGCGACCCGAGCTTGGTACCGTGATTCATCCTATTCCTCCAGCGGGGGGCTTCGTCGCCACGGTGTTGCAGCTCGGGAGTACATCGGCCACCGGAGGTGGTCAAGAACCCCTCGGTCGGTATATTGCGGGCTTTCAGCCCGAAATCGAAGTGGAGGAGACTATTCCTGTGTGATAACCCGAGCTTCGGAGCAGCAGTCTCTCGGCGATCTCAGCATCGCCGTCCAATGCGACGCTGGCGGAGAACTCGGGCCACTTCTCGACAGGCTGAGCCAGCCATCCCGAGAGCGGATGGGTCCTGCCTGGACGGGGGGCCCTCCCTTCGTTGATGGCGTCCAGCGCCTCCATCAGGTCGAGCAAGGGCGCAGCGCTGTCGGGCAGGCCCTCGCGCTCGCGCCTCCCACGGAGCCTGCGAATGAGCAAGGAGTGGATCTCGGGGTCGCATCCGGGGTGCGTGTAGGAACGCAACCCGGGGGCCTGGCACTCCTCACCGACGGGGCGTAGGACTGCCGCGGACCAGGGAAGTGGGTTCAAGATGAGCCAGTCAGTGGACTCCTCTTCCCTCAAGAGGATGACTAGAATCTCAGGAGAGATTGGTGCCCACCATCCAGTCGGGAGGACGCTGGCGGTCCTCTCCAACTCCTCCAAATCGAGTTCGCTCCCTTCGAGCACCCTGTCCACGAGCCTGGCCCATGTGTTCAGGTCGTGACCCTTCGGCATCTCCCGCCCCCTGCTGCGTATCCCCTCGAGTATCGGCCGGAAACTGGCATCGTCGTTCCTGCCGGAGGAGTAGAGCCACGCGACTCCCTCGAGAGCCTGCAGGGAGTGCAGGGGAGGGTGGGATAGCCATGCCTCGAGTGACCAACGCAGGAGGTCTGCGTGCATGTGCTCAGGCAGCCAGGGGGCGTTTGACAGTAGTTGGGATGCGACCCAAGCCGCCCCGCGAGACGCGTCCTTGGGATCGGTGGCCGGTCTGGTTCGAAGGGCAGTCTCCGGATCCTCCCTGAACTTCATAGTCAACTTGCTGGAAAACTCGACGAGTACCGAGTCGGGAGCCTCCTCGGCGACCTCTGAGAGCCTCTCCAATGGCAGGTTGTCGAGATCCATGAGGACCAGCCATTCGGAACTCAGTCGGTCCCGGAGTCGCTGCCACCGCGGCCATCTAGTTCGTGGGGGTGACGCAATCCAAGCGGCGATCGGGTATCTGGCCTCCATCTGATTGGCCCACTCCTCGCTGCCGTTCGGGTGCTGCGAGATTGCCGAGTTGATCACCGACAGGTGGCCCTCGTCCAGTTCTGCCGGCTCATCCAGCTCGATGCCCAGGGAGGCCCAGGGGGACGGTCCAGGGTCATCCAAGGCGATGAACATTGGAATCTGCATCGGGTCCATGAGGCGAACGGGCAGGATCCTGCCTCCCCTAGTCGAGAGTTGCAGCCAAGGCAGGGGCCTCAGCGGGTCGGCCACCAGCCTGTCGAGGGATGCGAATGCGGGGGTGTCCCTTTCGAGGAGTGCCAGCCGCAGATTGGAGTGGGAGATGATCGAAGACACCAGGTCGTCAGGCAGGTCATCGCTGACTTCGAGGACCATCGGGGGGCGCTCCTCGTCGTTGAGCGCCCATCGCACGAGCGCCTCGGCCGATGAGCCGCCCAAGCCCCGCAGGTCGAGGATCCTAATGGCGTCCTCGTCGTCGGTGAACACCGACTCGCCCCAGTCCCTCCTGAAGCGACGCCAGGTCGAGTCGTCGGTCCGCACCCTGCGCGTCGCGCTGACTCGGTCGCGCAGGGCCTGCACCCGCTTGCGTCGCTCGGCGTCGGTCAGACGCGGGTGGGCCCGCTCAATCCAGAAATCGAGCGCGGACAGTGGATAGGCGTCGCCCTCGGCGTCGAGGCCGCCGAGGTCGGCGATGACCAGCGAGTTGGCCCTCGCTGTCCGCAGCAGCATTGTGCGGGGCAGTCTCTCCTCCATAACTGCGGCAATCGGATCCTTGGGTCGGACATGCGGAGAGAGCTCGTGACAAGCGCCCAGCACCCACTGGCCCCTGTGATAACTGCTCTCGGGCAGTGGCGGCGCCGGTCGGAAGCTCGGAGTGCCGAACCACTGACCGGGGGCTATTGCGACGGGTCGCTCCGAGTCCAGCAGGCGAGCCCGGATGATTCCGATCACTGTCCGTTCGCCTGAGTAGGCCGCTATGCTCTCTGGATCAGAGGAGGGAGGGGGGGCAGGCTTCACCTCCATTGAGGAGAGGTCGAACCACCTCGGATTCCTCTCCCTGAGCACGGCCCAACTCCAAGGTACCCCATCGCTTCCGGTGGACGACGAGTCGTCGCCGACGGGTCTCGGAGGGCGGTCCGGAATCAGCAGCAATGGGGAGTCAGTTGGCTCCATAACACCCAGCAGGAGGTTGGGTCCGTCACGAGCCAGCAGACAGCACATGCTGGTGTCATCCGGCAGAGGCGAGGCCTCGGTGGCCCTGGCCAACTCGTCATCCCTTACCGACTCCCATCCCGATTCGGTAAGGTGGATCCTTGCACCACGGCTTCCTGCAGACAGATCGCTGGCGACCAGTCCATCGTTTCTCATCCGTCTTAGTTCGGCTGAGGCGTGTGGGACCCTGAGCCCGACCTCGCGTGCGAGGACGCTGACCGTGCCGCCTCCTTCAGTAAGACGATTCAGGAGGCGCCTGCGATGCATGCTCCGGATTTTTCGCGGTGTGGTATCGGAACTGTGTTTCTGGGCCGCAGACGTATCATTTGGCATTACTGACCACCTCCGAATACAACTACCTAAGGACGATGTAATAAATTATCCTATTTCGTTACATTTAATTACATATTTCCTATAGAGAATGTGCCAGTTTCATTTCTACACCTACTGCTGACCTGAAAACACGCCATATTCTCGCAACTATCTGTAACGAAGAAGAGTGATTTCGTGCAGAACGGTTATATCAGCGCCCGCCACCCTACGCCCATCGGACCGGTCGCCGGTTCCGATATCGTGTTGGAGCGGGGAGAGATGGGCGCGGAGAGAGTCCGGGAAATTGTCCGAAATTACCTCTCAGAGCGGCCACGCAACACAGCGGAGATCGCAGTTTGGCTGAATCGCCACGATGACGAAGCCAAGGGTGCTGACGTCGCGGCTCTTTTGGAGTCTGACAGTTCGATCGTTCGCATCGGCACGGTTCGCAGAAGCGGCATGACCGGCAGCGCGCCCCCCCTCTCGGAGTGGGCCACCGAGAAGTGGGTTCGGCACCATGAGCGTGCGAAGCCCGACAAGAAGTGAAGGAGATATATACCATGAGGACGACAAGACTACGACAGAAGATTAAGAAATTCCTGGATGTGAGGGGAGAGGCGAACACCACCGAGATACTCGAGCACGTCAACTCGACGATGCGCCACGGAACCACCCCCCAACAACTGGGCAACGTCCTCTCCAAGGACAAGGACATCATGAAGGTCGCAACAACCAAGCGCGGCGGCGCGCTCTCCGGCCGCTACGAGATATGCGTTTGGCAACTGAGGCCCGGTGCCTTGGACGAAAACTGATCAGGCCTCGAGGTCCAAGCTCCAGTCACCGCATCGAGCGAGGCTGTTCATCTTGGCCCTGTGTGCGAACATGTCTTGGCTGGCCGCCGAAGAGTCGGCTCCCCCTTCAGCCCAAGTCTTCAGAGCGTGGGCCTGAAGCGCCCGGCCGTAGGAGTATGAGAGTTGCCAGGGGTGCCCGGCTTCCATCTGGTTCATCAGGTTGAGATGGGCCGTGGCGTCCTCGTCCGACTGCCCTCCTGAGAGGAAGACGACCCCCGGCAGGTCGTGAGGAACGTGGTTGGTCAGGCAGTCGACTGACATTCTCGCTACTTCCTCCCGGGAAATTTGGTTCGCACAGTCATTCCCCGCTATGATCATGTTCGGCTTGAGCAGGGCACCAGGTATGTGCACTCCCTGCTCGTCGCAGGCTGCAAAGGTAGCATCGAGGATTTCGCCGGTCACGTCGTAGCAGCGCTGGGCGTCGTGCGAGCCCTCCATCAGGACCTCGGGCTCGATGATGGGTACGAGGCCCTGCTCCTGGCAGATAGCGGCGTAGCGCGCGAGCGCGTGGGCGTTGGTCGAGAGGCAAGCAGCGCTCGGTATCCCGTCGCCGATCTTGATCACCGCCCGCCACTTGGCGAAGCGAGCGCCCATCTGGAAGTACTCAGAGCAGCGCTCGCGCAGGCCGTCGAGGCCCTCTGTGATCTTCTCACCGGGGTGGCGTGCGAGGTCCTTGGCCCCGGTGTCGACTTTGATTCCGGGGTGTACCTCCCTGGCTATCAAGGCGTCTGGAATGGAAGTCCCGTCATCCATGCTCTGCCGCATGGTCTCATCGAACAGTATCACTCCACCCACAGCTGACTCGTAGCCGACGGTGGCGAGCAAGTTGGCCCGGTATGACCTCCGGGTCTCGGCCGAGGGCTCCACCCCCACGGCGGCCAGACGCTTCGACATCGTGCCGTTGCTCTCATCCGCTGCTAGGACGCCCTTGCCGGGAGCCACGAGTTCACTAGCGGTCCTCTCAAGCAATCCGGTATCCACAGTAGTGCCTCATGCGAACGTGCAAGTGGATGGAGAAGAAGTCATCGCACGGAGGATACATAGGTGTGCTCGCCAGAGTTCACGTCGATAATCTCTGAATGCACAGAGGCGCGACCGTCGTCCAAAATCTCCACCCCCCTGGTCCGCCCGGTGCACACGCCGGAGCCGATGAACACCGAATCATCCGATGAGCAGAGTTCATCGCGCCCCCATATCCTGTCGACGTCTCCGTCGATCATACTCTCGGCGCGCTCTCTGTGACCTTCGTTCTTGAACACGAGTCTCCCCTCGAACGGTGCGTCCAATCCCCTCAGTGCTGTAGCGGTGATGACTCCCTCGGGGGCCGCCCCGATTCCCATTAGCATGTCGATGTCGGAGTTGGGGTCGGCGGAGTCGAGAGCGGCTGCGATGTCACCGTCGCCGATGAGTACGATGTCAACGTCGTGCTCTTTCAGATCGCGTATCAACTGCTCGTGCCGCGGCCTGTCCATGACGACGATGCGCAGCTCGGAAGAAGGCTTGTCGAGAGCGGCGCAGGCGGCCTCGACGTTGTAGGAGACGTCGGCCTCAAGGCTGACCTCGCCTGCCACAGCAGCCGGTCCGGCTATCTTGTCCATGTAGCAGTCGGGTGCGTGCAGCAGGCAGCCGCGGGGAGCGGCTGCCAGCACGGCCATCGCGTTGGGCAGGTCGAGGGCGACGTGGTTGGTGCACTCGAGCGGGTCCACGGCGATGTCTATCCTCGGTGCGTCGGGCTCGCCCTGCATCGAGCCCAGAGGCTCGCCAATCCACAGCATCGGAGCATCGTCGCGCTCGCCCTCTCCGATGGCGACTCGGCCGTCGAAAGGGACCTTGTCGAACACAGCGCGCATGGCCTCGACCGCCGCGCCGTCGGCGGCCTTTCGGTCACCCATGCCCTTCCAAGCAGAGGCTGCGACGGCAGCCGCCTCAGTGGCCTGCAGGAAGTGCTCGGCGAGGTCGATAGTCGCCATGGTGGGCCGAGTGAGCCTCAGCATTCAATCATGCGGGTCGCCCTTGCTCTTACGCAGGACCCGGACGTCCTCGATCCTGGAGGTGGGATACTGCCCGTCAGCGTCCTTCTCGATCGGCTTGAGCATGTCCCAAGCGCACAACAAGGCCGCATTGACTCCGCACAGCGCCTCCATCTCGACGCCGGTGGTCCAGTGGGTACGCACCGAGACGGTGCAACGCAGGCCGTTGTCCTCGACCTTCCAGTCGACAGTGCAGCCCTCGATAGGTATGGGATGGCAGTGAGGCAGAGTGCGGGGGGTCTCCTTGACGGCCTGGATGGCTGCTACCGTCGAGGCCTCGCGGACATCTCCCTTGGGCGAGCGCCCGTTTGCGACGACGTCGATGCCCTCGTTCGAGAGCACCAGCAGCCCCGTGGCCACGGCCTCGCGCGCAACCACCGGCTTCGAGCCGACATCCACGATTCCGGTCCGGGACTCCTCCATACCAGCACCATCCGCCTTTGCGCGCACCTCGCCGAGGGCATCATCCCTATTCAGACCGGCGGCGGGACTGCATCGAACTGAAATATGGAGGGCGAAATGGGCCTGCATGACCGAGGCGTTCCGGAAGAAGGCGACTCCGGGCACGGTGCCCGAACTTGTCTCGGGCCTGTCGCACGACAGACCGGCCAAGGAAGGCGTCAAACTACAGGTCATCGACGAGCTCTGCGTGGGCTGCTCGTACTGCCTGATGGCATGCAAGGACGATGCGCTGATCGTCGAGGGCCTGTGCGAAGTCATCGACGATAACTGCACGGACTGCTTGAGGTGCCTGCTGTGGTGTCCGACCGGTGCCCTCGTCTACTCCTGAGGTGCCCCGATGAGCGAGAAGCCCAAGGCCGTGGTAATCGGCGCGGGCGTCGGAGGGCTGGCCTCCGCAGCCTGCCTCGCGCAGACACAGAAGTACGATGTCACGGTGTACGACAGGATGTCCTTCGCCGGTGGCAGGTTCACCCAGCACGACCACGACGGCTTCCAGATTCCCACCGGCGCCGTCCACATGATCCCGCACGGTCGCAGGGGTCCTTTCGCCAAACTCCTGCTGGGCAAGAAAATCTCGGGAGGTCTGGATCTCGGTCGGCATGGGGTGGAGTTCCTCCCGACCACCAAGTTCGCATGCCGGATGAAAGACGGTAAGCTGCAGGAGGCGAACTCGGTATACGGCATACTCCCCTGGTTCTCAGTCAGGGACACCCTCAATCTCCCGAGGCTGCTGCTGACTCGTGCCAATCACCCGTGGGGTGATGAGACTGAGGATGGGAGAACATGGATGTCAAAGAGGTTCTCCGAGGAGTTCGTCGACTTTGTCGATGCCTTCGCCAACTTCGCGATCAGCCTGAGATTCGACCAGATGCCTGCCTCTACCGTCGTCAAGATGCTGCAGAACTCGTTCTGGAGCGACAGGCCAGCAGTCCCCAAAGGCGGGTGCAAGGGCGTGATAAACGGTCTGCGCGCGGATCTAAGGGAGAATGGCGCTCGAGTGAAACTCTCCAACGAGGTGACCGAGATACTCCCCGGTGACGCTGAGGAGTCGACCAAGGGCAATCGGTTCTGCATAGGTGTGAGGCGCAGGGGGCGCCAAGAGGGGATCTGGGTCGGCGCCGACTCGATCATCCACAACGGCGGCCATCCGAACCTTCTGGCGGCGCTCTCAGACGACTTCGAGGTCGCCGCTGGAGTCAGAGAGCAAGTGCGCAACACTCAGGCGGTCGGCGGAATCGGATTCGTGTTCGCCCTGGACGACGACATCCCGCACCGCAGCAGCGGCGTCACCATGCTGCCAAATCTCGAGAGGGTCGGTGGTTACGTTCTCCCTACCTTCTCAGAGCCGAGTCTGGCCCCCGAGGGCAAGCACATGATGATCACACACCAGCACGTCCCCGACCCGAGCGTCAAGTCCGAGATCGACAAGGGTCGCGAGGATCTCCACGATGCGATTCCCTGGCTTGCCGACCACGGTGAGGAGTTGTGCGTGCACACCTACCACCGGAACTGGCCGTGCAACCGTGCCCCGCAAGGCGCTGAGCTGCCCTCGGACATCGGCGTGGAGGGAGTCCGTCTAGTCGGCGACGGCGTGAAGGGACACGGCTGGATGATGGTCGAGGGGATCGCGGCGAACGTGCCCGAGGCCGTCGCCAGCGTGAGCGGGGCCATGGACGCGAGATGATCAGCCGAGGCCTGCCTTCCAGACCTCTCCGTCGGCGCGGATCTCCTTCTTCCATAGCGGCGCCTGGCGCTTCAGTTCGTCAATGAGCCAACTGCAGGCCTCGAAGCCCTCGGCTCGGTGGGCCGAGCCGACGTGGATGCACACGATGGGCTCACCTGGCCCGACCGAGCCGGTCCGGTGAGCAAGTACCACGGAACTCACGCCGAACTGGCCGAATGCCTGCTCGGCGAGTTCCTCGAGGACCGTTGGTAGGCGCTCCTCCCAAGCATCGAACTCGAGTCTCTCGACGGTCACTCCGTCGTCCTCGCCACGAGTAAGCCCGACGAAGGTGACCACGCTGCCGCAGCCATCCGAGTCGACCAGCTCGCGCAGCCCCTCCGGGTCGAGTCGCTCCGGCTCGATGCGCACGTGTATGCGGTGCATGCCGTGCCATCGGGGTCCGGCGCTTGAACGCGACGGCGCACCCAACCGTTCAAGCGGGGGTGTTCGGTAGCATTACCGTGAGTGAGGAGCCCATCCACGTCCTCGGCGCAGGTCTCTCGGGCCTCGCCGCTGCCACCTATCTGGCTAAGGCCGGCCACGAAGTTCACGTCCACGAGATACGCAGCGACAGCGGAGCTCGGTTCGACGGTGATTTCCAAGGAATCGAGAACTGGACCAGCGAGCGGGACTTCTTCGACGAGATGCGCGAGTGGGGCTTCGACCCGGAGGAATTCAAGTCAGACGCGTTCAACGGTGTCGACCTAATACACCCGGACGATGTGATTACCAATGTCCACACCGAGGGAATCGCATTCCGCATCGTCGAGCGTGGGACCGACGAGCACTGCATCGACCAGGGCTTCAAGCGGATGGCGGTGGAGGCGGGCGCCGAGATCCACTACGACACTCGGAGGGAGCCCGGGGACTGCCATATCATCGCCGCAGGCCCGAAGGAGACGAGCGCGGTGGCGTACGGGGAGATCTTTCACACCGACCATCCCAACCAGGTCAGCTTCCAGCTCAACGACAAACTGGGACCAGGGGCGTACACCTACCTCATCGTCATCGACGGCATCGGACTGATCTGCACGTGCCTGTGGCGCCAGCAGAGTAAGAGTTCCCGCTACCTCAACGAGACCATCGCTTGGTACGAGCAGCGCTACGTGCTCAACCGCAGACCCATCAAGAGGGTCGGCGGCAAGGGCGACTTCGCGCAGCCGAACAAGTACGTCCATGAGGGGCGGTACTACGTCGGCGAGGCCGGCGGGCTGCAGGATTGCATGTGGGGCTTCGGGATGAGATACGCGATCACCAGCGGCGTGCTCGCCGCCAAGTCGATCCTAGGCGAGTGCGACTACGAGACCGAGGTCCGTGGTCGCCTCGTTCCTCTCGTCAGGACCAGTGCGATCAATCGCTTCCTGATGAATCGGGTCGGAGACCGCGGCTTCAAGATGGTAGCCAACCACTGGATGCGCGACCAAGAGAAGAAGGGGGACGGTCTGGCCTTCATGAGGTGGCTGTACAAGCCGGGAATCGTCTGGAGTCTGCTCTGGCCGATAGTGAAACTGGGGATGCTCCGTCGCAAGCGGCTGGCCGACGGGAGGACCGTGCACCGCATGCCGTTCAGGAAGTCGCTGAGCCGTGACATTTGGGAGCCGAGCGTCCGCGCCGTCGAAATCGGTGCTCAGTGGGACGCGATCCGCAGGAGCGGGGTCAAGACCTCGTTCGGCGAGAGTGACGCCTAAAAGGCGTCCTCTGGGCCCGTTTGATTGATATGGCGGCCCTCGGTGGCGCGAGCATGACCTCTTGGCCAGAACTGGAGCCGATGCCGAACAACCTGGTGAACTACGGAGTGACGGCCAACGGAATCGCCGTCATCGAACTGTGCTCCGATTCAGAGGGTGAGCCCCTGGTCGAAGGCAAGACCTCGGTCAACCTCTACACCCACGCCATGATGAGGGACATCGACGAGGCTGTGCTGCGCTCTCGCTTCGACGATGACGTCACCGTGATAGTGATGACCGGGCACGGCGAGAAGTTCTTCTCTGCGGGTGCCAGCATCAGCATGCTCGACTCGGTCACTCCCGGCTTCAAGTACTTCTTCTGCCTGCATGCCAATGAGACCCTCAGCAGGCTCGAGCAGACTCCCAAGCTCGTCATCGCCGCCCTCAACGGCCACGCGGTCGGCGGCGGTCTGGAGATCGCTATGGCCGCCGACATCCGAATCGGCCGCAAGGACTCTGGTCAGGTCGGCCTGCCCGAGGTCTCCCTCGGCGTGCTCGCCGGAACCGGCGGCACCGCACGCCTCTCCCGACTAGTCGGCAAGGCGAAGGCGATGGAGATCATGGTGACCGGTCGCAAGTTCTCCTACGAGGAAGCCAAGGAGATGGACCTCGTCCACGATGTCTGGGCCGGCAGCCTCGAAGAGTTTCGCCAGGACGTCATGGACTACGCCGGGCAGTTCACTCTGCCCTACGCTGCCAGCAAGGCAATAGGGAACATCAAGCGAAGCGTCCAGAGCGGTATGGAGATACCGCTGGAGTACCACCTGGCCCTCGAGAGGGAGCTGCAGTCGGATCTGTTCCAGAGCGGCGATGCGAAGAAGGGGATCGCGGCCTACGTCAAGAGGAAAGTTCCCGAATTCGAGGGTAATTGAGCGAATCGCACTCTAAAGAGTGCGAATCCCTGATACAGCGTTTGATATACCTGTTATCAGTGCCGTTGGTGCATGGCAGACGGTGAGATTGTGCAGGATTACACGCAGAACTTCGAGGCGTGGATTCAGGATTTCAGCGAGTGGCAGACCAGAATCGGCTTCGACCCATCGTGGCTGGGCGACTACCGCTTCGACATCAAGTTCGACTGGGACACCGCAGGCAGCCAGATCGAGTTCGGGGACTTCGAGGGCAAACCCAAATGGGAGCGTGGAATGCATATCCCCCAGCAGACCATCCGTGACGCGATTATCAACATGGTCAGCGTCCAGGGCGACACCGAATTCGCCTCAGTCGAGCAGCAGAACCACCTTCTCGCTTCCGCCCCGACCGAGTACGACCGCAAGTCGGCGCTGCGCATCATGTGCGAGGAGCAGCGCCACGGCTGGCAGATGGCCTATCTGCTGTGCACCTTCTTCGGCGAGCGGGGCATCCGTGAGGCTGCCAAGCTGCTCGAGCGCAACGCACAGGAGGGCACCAGGGTCCTAGGCTCGTTCAACGAGCCTATAGACCACTGGCTGGACTTCTTCATGTTCACTCACTTCATCGACCGCGACGGCAAGTACCAGCTGAAGATGCTCAGCACTTCCTCGTTCAAGCCTCTCGCAGCGAGCATGGGCCCGATGCTCAAGGAGGAGTCGTTCCACCTCGGGACGGGGGCGAACGGCCTACGCCGGATCGTCAAGCAGGGAAAGGTCCCGTGCGCCCTAATCCAGAAGTACGTCAACAAGTGGGCCAGCACCGGCCTCGACCTGTTCGGCACGGACAACTCGACCAGTGCCCAGTGGGCCTACGTATACGGGGTCAAGGGGCGCTACGACGAGCGCGAGGCGCAGGGGGCTGCGGACAGGGAACACCTGAACGAGGCCAGCCGCGAATTGTACTACCAGGAGCTGTGCGACGAGATGCGGCGAATCAGCAAGGTGCGCAAGAAGGGCGAGCCAGACCTCTACGTCCCCTCGGACAAGTTCAACCGTGAAATCGGCAAGTACGCCGGACAGAGGTATACCGTTCAGGGCGAGCCATTCGAGGGCGATGAGGCCGCTTGGGAGGAGTACCTCATTGAGGTCATGCCGTCAGATGAGGAAGAGGAGCGCCTGGTGAACGAGTACATGCAACAGGAATGGATCCAGTACCGAGAGTGGAAGGGAGAGTGAACCGCCCGGGGTCCTCGCCATGCAGCACATAGCCCTCACCTCGTTCGACAAGGAGCGCTGCAGGCCCTTCTTCGACCGCCTGACTGAGTACTTCCACGAGCATCACCACTCTGAGGAGCAGGATGCGAACTCGTATGAGGGGCTGCTCTATCGGATCCGCAGGCCGTACACGCCTCAGATGCTCGACATGATTGACGATTGGATGGGGCTGGAGAAGCGCGACTGGCGCGAGGAGACCCAGAGGGAGGTCATGCTGTCGCTGTATGCGATCCGGTACCCTGACACCCTACTCATAGAGAGCCTGACCGACAAGGCCCGCTCGGACATCCGCAGGCTATCCGCCTATCTCCATTTCACTCATCACACCTACGCCATCTGGGACGAGGACTCCCGCAAGGGACTGGCCAAACTCGGCATCGACATACCCTCTACCGAAGCCGCAGACCCCTTCGTCTACGGCGCCTACGTCACCGCCATCGAGCTGTTGAAGGAGGTCGCGCCGTTCACCTGCTTCCTAGAGCACGATGTGCCGCGCCAGCGACTGTTCCAAGCCGCGCTCGCGGCCTACGGCCGGGAGTGATTGAGTGGAGGTCCGGGCCGTTGCCGTTATCGGCGCCGGCACTATGGGCGCTGGGATAGCCCAAGTCTGCGCCCAGACAGGATGGGAGACACGGCTGTACGACGCCTTCCCCGAGGGACTGGCCAAGGGAATGGCGGCGATCGATGCCTTCTGGGACAAGGGCATCGAGCGAGGCAAGACCACACCCGATCAGAAGGCCGAGTGGTCAGATAACCTGCATACGGCCAGCGACGTGGCCGAGGCTGTGGCCGGCGCTGATCTCGTCATCGAGGCGGTGCCCGAGAGCATGGAGCTCAAGCAGGGCATCTTCGCGGAGCTCGAGCGGCTCGCACCGAATCACGCGGTGCTCGCCACCAACACCTCAAGCCTGCCGATCTCGGACATCGCCGGTGCGACGGGTTGCCCGGAGCGCGTCATCGGGATGCATTTCTTCAATCCAGTCCCGCTCATGGAACTGCTCGAGCTGGTACGCCACGACGCTGTGTCAGAAGACACCATCGCAGCCGCACAATCAATCGGTTCTGCGATGGGCAAAACGACTATTCTAGTGCGTGACGTTCCCGGTTTCGCGAGTAGCCGACTCGGTGTCGTGCTCGGCAACGAAGCGATGCGTATGCTCGCTGACGGAGTCGCCTCGGCCAGCGACATCGACACCGCGATGCGCTTGGGCTACAGGCATCCGATGGGGCCACTGGAGTTGGGCGACCTCGTCGGCCTGGACGTCCGCAGGGACATCCTCAACAACCTCGCGGACGCATTTGGTGACGAGAGGTACCGGCCTCACCCGATGCTCGACCGGCTGGTCGAGGCGGGCGACCTCGGCAAGAAGACCGGCAAGGGAATCTACGACTGGAGCAGCGGCGAGAAGGTCGAGCGATGACGTTTGGACCACTGAGGGGAGCATAGAACGGCATGGAGCGATGGGACGTCGTGGTGGTCGGCTCGGGAGCCGGTGGTATGACTGCGGCCGTGGCTCTTGCCAACGCGGGAAAGCGGGTACTCGTGCTAGAACAGCACTACCTGCCGGGAGGATGGACGCATTCCTTCTCCCTCGACGGGCATCGCTTCAGCCCCGGTGTACACTACCTAGGCGGTCTGCAGGAGGGAGGCGATATGCGAGCCATCCTAGAGGGGCTAGGAGTCGGGGGGGACATGGAGTTCTACGAGCTGAACCCTGACGGCTACGACCACGTCCTCGTCGGCGAGGAGCGTTTCGACATACCCAAGGGGATGCCTGCCTTCAGGGAGAGGCTCTGCGAGCGCTTCCCCCACGAGCGCAGGGGAATCGAGCGGTACTTCCGCTACATGCAGCGAATCGATGAGGAGATGAGTCGCAGCAGGAGGGTGCGCGGTCCGCTTGCCTCTCTGAAGACTCTCTTTGTCGCACCTTGGCTAGCCCTCACAGGGCTGCGGCCGATATCAGGCAGAATCAGGAAGTACGTCAGTGACCCGTTCCTCATAACCATACTCGAGGCGCGTTCCGGTGACCATGGAATGAGTCCGGAGCGCGTTCCCGCTGCACAGCACATCGCCATCGATGCACACTACTGGGACGGGGGCTGGTATCCCAAGGGGGGAGGCGGTGCCTTCGCGAAGGCATTCATTCGCAGGTTGAGGTCCAAGGGCGGTGAGATCAGGCTGCGCACCGAGGTTGAGAGCATTCTACTCGAAGATGGGCCGGATGGCTGTCGGGCAACGGGGGTGCGTCTGACCGATGGCACTGAGATCCTTGCTGAAATGGTGCTCTCGAACGCAGATGCACATGTCACCTACCACAACCTGATCGGAGACGAGCGCCTGTCTGGGAAGCTGCTACGTCGTCTGGGGAGAACCGAGTACTCGGTCTCCAGCCTGAGTCTGTTCATGGCCACAGACCTCGACTTGGAGGCCATGGGCCTGGATTCGGGCAACTACTGGATCTGCAAGGAGGCTGATATCGACGGCATCTACCGCTACGCCGAGGAGGAGGATCTGGGCAATGCAGGCCCGATAAGGGGAGCATTTCTGACCGTCACGACTCTCAAGGACCCCTCGAAGAGGAAGCAGGGAGTACACACGATGGAGGCCTTCACCTTCGTCTCGTACGACGCCTTCAGGCCGTGGTTCGGAACCCTGACCGAGGAACGTTCGGAGGAGTACGAAGAGTTCAAGCGCGACTTGACCGAAAGGATGCTGGACATGCTCGAGCCACTGATACCGGGGCTGCGCGACCATCTGCTGCTCTGCGAGTTGGGCACCCCGCTGACCAACGAGTACTATGTGAACTCGCATCGCGGCAACCTCTACGGGACCGCTAAGTCGGCAAGGCAGATCGGTCCGTTCGGCTTCCCGATAAGGACCGAGATCGACCGTCTGTACCACTGTGGCGCCTCGACGACGTCTCATGGGGTGATGGGTGCGGTCTACAGCGGGCTGCTGGCTTCCAAGAAGATGCTCGGGTTGTCGACGAGGGAGATTCTGGTCCATTCCGATGAGGGCAGTGTGCTGGTCCACTGAAGATCAGACGCTATAGGAGTGGGCCCGCCCAGATTTGAACTGCGCTCCGTGCGCACCGCTTGAATCGATCATGCCCGGCTACGCACGGGCCATCTGCGTCGCCCTGGATGCTGGCGACCTCGACGCCGTGCGGCGGATGCTCGACCTCCTCGCAGCCCTGGGGGGTGAGCCGGCTTGACCTCAGTTGTCTCTGACCATCGACTGGTTCAACCTACCATCTGGACCTATGACGACGTCGCCGACCGGTCGCCATCCAAGTCTGATGAGGTCCTTGACCTGAGCGTCCAACACGGCCACCAGCTGCACGCTGTCCTCTTCCACCCCAAGGCCCCCTTTTTCGCGGGTTCCCGCAGTCGCCGTCTTGTATTCCATCAAGCCGCACACCCTCTGTCGGTTGAAGGAGGCATCGCATGAGCGAGGCTCTGGCAGCCTGGAACGGCTACGTGTTCGACCGCCCACGATCGGGTCGCTTGGAGCACCAGCGCGTTGAGCACTCGCGGCGCCTGGCGCACGGCCAGCGCGACCTCGGGTGCGGTGAGCGGTGTGCCCTCGGCGACCATGCCAGGGCGGCCACTCGGCGGCCTTTCGTGGTGCTGTATCGTTCAGCCCTGCATCAGGGAACGGCTCCAGGATACCAGCACCATGAGTGTCAGGACTGCGATAGAACCCCACAGGAGTCGTACCCACGGAACGTCGTCCAGGGGGTCCACGGGGCTCGGTGGTTCGACATCGGTTCGGCCCGTCACAGGCGGCACCCCCATCATGCCACGTCACCACTTCCGCCTGTACCCGAGTTTCCGGCGCGTCAGGTGGTAGGCGCAGACGTGCTCCCCGGGCTTCGCTGGATGCTTGCACCTGCCGCCGTCG
>Ga0207963_1000133_pt1 | contig 35505 bp, 32 predicted proteins | sample Knorr_S15_td_NAD_FD_185604 | JGI IMG/M metagenome (GOLD analysis project Ga0207963, IMG submission 185604) | Marine microbial communities from Southern Atlantic Ocean transect - Knorr_S15_td_NADW_ad_2500m_LV_A (SPAdes) (version 2) | ecosystem: Environmental > Aquatic > Marine > Oceanic | place...
AGCATCATCCGTGTTACCGGCATCCTGCCGACGACCGCCTTCAACCTTGCAGTCCCCATGTTCTTCGCCCTGACCGCTACCGGGGCGTACACGCTGGTCTACAACCTGACTGAAGGGGTTCGGCAGCGTCGGCGCGCCGGTCACGTAGTCAAGGTGCCAGGCGTCGGAGCGTTGCCGATGCTGGCGGACAACGACGACCGCACTCAATGGCGCCAATTAGCGCTGAGTCCAGTGGGCGCTGGGGTAACAGCAGGGCTTTTCACTGCCGTGGTTGGCAACTTGGACGGCATGGTCCAGATGGTACAGAACTCCTGGCATAGAGTGGCCGACGGAACTCCCTTCCCGGCATTCGATTTTTGGCGCAGCAGCCGGATGTTGCCTAATCTGGAGAACATAGACCCTAACCCAATAGCATTTTGGGTGCCGGGGAAATTGGCGGAGATCTCGGACGTGTCCTTCCATATCACCGAGTTCCCGTTCTTCACATTCTTATTCGCCGACCTCCACGCACACATGATGGTGATCCCATTCACCCTGCTGGTCATCGGCCTGGGTCTGAATATGGTCGTAGGATTGAAGGACGGCGGTTGGGTGTGGACCATCGTTTCAGCCGTGGCCCTGGCCCTGGGCTTGGGGTCGCTATGGGTGGTGAATAGTTGGGATTTCCCGTCATATCTAATTCTCACGGTCGGTTTGTTGGGATTGGCGGTCTATTTCACCGACGGTTCCCGAACGGACAAATTGGCCCTACTGGGAGTGCTGACGCTGGGAGTTGTTGCGGCGAGCATCCTGGCGTTTCTACCCTTCCACCTGACCTATGAGACCTTCAACAGCGGCCTGGATATCTCCAAGTGGAGAACGCCGGTGGACCGATTCCTGGGCATCCACGGACTTTTCCTATTTGTCATAGCGTCCTTCCTGCTCTATCAGGCCCGCGATACGCTCAACGAACTGGTCCGCAGCGTTAGAGGCCTTGATCCCGAGACCATAATTCCTGGGTTCGACTGGCTCAGAGTGGGCGTGGCTGCCGGCATCGTGGCTGCGGTGTTCATCGGTGCCGCCGGGTTCTGGAACATCACCTTGCTGGTAGTCTTTCTGATTTTGGCCGGGATGGTTGCCTGGAAGATATTTGCCTCCCAGAACGAGGAGAGACCATTCGAAATCGTGCCTCTAGCCTTGTTGGGTTTGGCGCTGTTCATTGGCATTGGAGTGGACCTGGTGCGTGTCGAGGGCGATATCGGCCGGATGAACACTTTCTTCAAGTATTACTTGGAGATATGGGTGCTGCTCAGCATCGTCTCGGCGTATATGCTGTGGCATTTGGGGGCGTCCGGCTTCTTGCGGCCGAATCTCGGTCTGCGGTCAGGCGTGTGGATGGGTGTTTTGGCGGTCCTGATTGGCTCAAGCCTAATCTATACAGCGTTGGGCAGCCGTGCCCGAATATCCGACCGGTTCACCGACGGCCCATCGACCCTGGACGGTACGGCATATATGGCCGAGGCTTTGCACCACGAGCAAGAACAGCCTTTGGAGCTGAAATGGGACAGAGAAGCCATCACGTGGGTCCAGGACAACGTAGTGGGCTCTCCGGTGATCCTGGAGGCACATCTTAGCCAATACCGATGGGGCGCCCGGTTTGCCAACTACACCGGCCTCCCGACGGTCATCGGCTGGCCTTGGCATCAGATTCAGCAGCGCACCGACTACACCTTTGCAGTCTTGGACCGTGCGGAAGACGTTAGGGAGATGTACGAGACCACTGACGAAGACCGGGCCCTGAGCCTGCTGCGCCAATACCGGGTGAAGTATGTAGTGGTCGGCGACCTGGAGCGGATCACCTATCTGGGTGATGGTCTGGGTAAATTTGAATCCATGGGCCGGAAGGTTTTCGAGAACCAAGGGACGGCCATCTATGAGGCCCGCTGGAACTGACATAAAGCAGGGATTCGGCTAGAAAAGGCCCTTGTCAAGGTATCTAGGGTGCGAGTTTCAACGGCGATTGGCCTCCGTTTGACATAAGGGTAATCTTTGGTTACAATATAAAAATCTTCTAAAATCTTATTTAGACAAATGTTTAGATAAGTTAAAATTCAGAAGGATTTGGAGGCTCTGCTTAGCAAGTAGAAGTCGTTAAATAAGATGGGTGCACGGGTCTCGTGCCTTAAGTGTCAGGGCTGCCGTGGAGGGCGTTAACCGGGTGGACTGACAGCACAGGGCCTGTCCCGGTCGGCCCTTCTCCAATCGGTTGACCAGCTAAGAAGTGTCGTGTGTGGTGTTTGGGTTTCTTAGCAATGCCGCTGGAGGAGGGCCGACGCTTTTTGGGCCCGGGATTTTCTTGCCAACCGCCAGAGTCTGTTCTAAGACTTGGGGTACCACCTAGGGTAAGAGCCCAACACCCGCAGCATGCTTGTGGGTTGAGAAAGCGCCGCCAACGCGTCTTTCATCGGTGACTCTTCCCGGTGCCCGGCGCAATCCATAAGAAAGATGTACTGGCCCAAGTATTGTTTGGTTGGCCGCGATTCAATCTTGTAAAGATTAATGTCTCTGGTCCCAAATTCTCTTAAGGCCCTGTAGAGCGACCCAGGCGTATCCACTTCAAACGTGAAGGCCATCGAGGTCTTATCATGCCCGGTAGGGGCGTGATCCGCGAGGGATAATACCGCGAACCTGGTCACATTGGACGCCACATCCTGGATACCGATATCGAGGACGTCTACCTCGTTCAGCTCAGATGCCCGCCTTGGCGCTATCGCAGCAGCCGGCACAGGGCTGGCGAACGAGTCTGATACCGCCAAAACCGTGCTCAACGAAGCCATCTGGTCGGCCTGGGGATAATTCTTCTCCAGATATTGCCGGCATTGGGCTAGGGCTTGAGGGTGGGAGTAGATGACTTTGACCTCAGAGGCCACCGTGCCTGGTTTGGCCATCAGGTAATGTACGATCGGCACCACGACTTCGCCCTTGATGAAAAGGTTCGGCTGGCTGATCAATAAGTCTAGAGTGAAGGTTACTGAGCCTTCCAGGCTGTTTTCAATTGGCACCACACCCTCTACTAAATCCCCGCTCGCAACTGCCTCGCCAACGGCGGTAATGGTTGGGTACGGGCGTAACTCAGCCGCAGGATCGTAGAGGATACAGGCTTCTTCCGTATAAGTGCCCGAAGGACCCAAAAATCCTAAAGTGAGGGCCATGCTTAAACCCCGGTTAGGATGTCATAGAGGATCTGCTCGTCGCCTGCGGAAGTGACGGCCACCAACTCATCATTCGGCTCCACCACAGATCGCCCAGTGGGCAATGTTGCGCCGTCCTTCTTGATCATTAAGGAAATGAAGCTGTTGGGCGGGAGCTCGATCTCGCTCAGCCTTTTGCCGATGATGTTGGAGTCTTCCGGTATCGATACGCTGACCAGTTCCATGCCTGGAACACGCAGGTTCATAAGATGCACCAACGGTCTTCCCGGCACGCCTTCTTCCAGGCTGGCCAACACCAGGTGAGTGGAGTTTACGACTACGTCAACGCCGATCTGATGGAAGATGGGTTCGTTCTTTGGGTCTTTGATCAGGGCCATGGTTCGTGGCACTTGGAAAATATGCTTGGTCATCTGGGAGATGACAAGGTTGGTGGCGTCGTTCCCGGTTAAGCTCACCACTACGTCAGCCCGGGCGATGCCGGCCCGTTTCAAAATCGCCTCGTCAGTGCCGTCGCCCAGAAGAGCTACGCTACCCAATTCCTCGGTCAGAAGTTGAAAGCGCTCGGGGTTCTTATCGACGACTACCACTTCATGCCCTCCGGCGATCAACGCCTTGGACAGGTGGTATCCGGATTCGCTGCAGCCAACGATAACGACGTACATCTGGCCCCTTGAGCTATTTTTCGATGGCCTGTCGGACATCCTGCAGCAGGCCGAATGAGTAGCCTACCACGTCCAGGCCCAAGGCTGCATACATGACCTGCAATTGAGGGCTCGCAAGATGGCAGACCACCTTTGGGACATTGAAGATGTGCTTGGCGATCTGGGCAACCAGGAGGTTTTGATGGTCGTCTGAGGACATCGCCAGAAAGACGTCGGCGTGATCAATGCCGCCTTCTTGGAGATAGTCTTGCATCATGGGTTCCGCGGTTAGGACCACGCGGACACCCGGATGTGAGGCGACGCTTTCGAGGCAGTCTCGTTCGCCACTCAGCACGGTGATCTGGTTGCCTTCTCCGGCGAGGTCAGCCACAAGGCTGCTGCTTAGGCGGTTACACCCGAATATCAGGACCCTCATGGTTCTAGTCTCTTGGGAAGATGGGAGACGGGGCCTGTTCCCGCCAGAACATCACCTGGCACGAGGCGTTGTTGAATATGTAGGAGGCCGTGGTGCCCAGGTTGCAAGACCCAAACCGGCGATCGTATGGAATCCCCACAATCAGCAGGTCCATGAAACGGTCTTCTGATTCCACCACCAACGCTGGGCCAGCTTGTCTGGCCCGTAAAAACCGGGCTTGGAGGCCTTTGTATTTCTCTTCGGAGGCTATCGCTTCGATCCGGGCCAGGATCTCTTCGCCCTTGTTGATGTCCTCAGGCCTCTCAGATTCCAGCGATAATTCCAGTGGGACTTCGATGACGTAGACCGCGTGCAGTTCAGTTTTGGACTCCCGCGCCATCTGGCACGCCAGCCTAAAAGTACGCTCACTATAGGGCTTGCCGTTCACCGGAACCAAGAGCCGTTTTGCGTCTAATCGCATAACCGAGCACCGTCCAGAATTAGTGGCCTAGGCTCAACCACAGTGGATTTTCCAATACTGTGGCTAATAATCAATGGCAGATTATACGAGCAGTGTCCACTCAATACAATAAGATTTTTGTGAAACTAGGACGGCGTTGGAATCAGGCACTTTCATACTCTGCTTCCGGCCGTGAGGTGTGGTCTGGAACGGGTCCTTGAAGCGGTTCTTCCAGACGAATTACAGCTTTGACACAGTTTGGACAAGTGAAGCATTTGGGTCAAGCCGAAAACGAATTAGTATCGATCGAATTAGACCGAACTCTTTGCAAGGCGAATCATCGTGGGGTCCGACCAGAATCAGGCTCCGTTTCGGTGGCTGTGAGGCTCGGAGGTAGCCGGTTCGAGGTGGCGGGCTATCTCCGATATCTTGCCCAGATGCTCATTGGTAGCGGCCACGATCAGAACGTCCCCGGCTTTGATCTCTTCATCTTTAGCTGGATGGAGGAATGAAGTCCGGCCCCTGCGTATGGCCAGAACTGATATGCCGTGGCGGTCGGCTGAGCCTGCCAGGCCCGCTTCTTCCAGAGTGTGTCCCAGCATCTCTTCAGGAGGCCGCAGTTTACTGATGCCGAAGTCGGGGACGATGGGCATGTAATCGATGACCCCGGTCTCAAATCCCACGTGGGCGGTGCGCCTGGCGCTCTCGGCTTCCGGATAGACCACGCGGTCAACGCCGATCCGTTCCAGGGTTGAGCCGTGAAGTTCATTGGCGGCGCGGGCGATGATGAACGGCACACCCATGCTTTTTAGGAGCACAGAGACCAGGATGCTGGACTGGATGTTTTCGCTGCCCAGAGACACCACGCAGACGTCGTACTCGGCCACATCCAACTCTTTCAGTATCGATTCATTGGTGGCGTCGGCGCGCACCGCGTATGTGGACCGGTCAAGTTGGTTTTGGATTTTAGCCTCGTCAACGTCGATGGCCAGAACGTCATGACCGCTCTGGAACAGTTCTTGGGCCAGCGTAGATCCGAAGCGCCCCAGTCCGATAACGCAAACTTGTTTTTTCACGAAATCAAATTCCTTTTTAAATGCGTTAACCTATTTTAACGCTTTCTTGCGCAAAGCGGTACACCTCGGTATCGTCTTCCGTTGCCAATGCAAGGGCCAAGACGACCGGGCCCAATCGGCCTACGTACATAAGCGCCATGAAAAGAATCTTCGCGGCGAGTCCTGTGTCCGCGATTATCCCGGTCGATGCTCCTGTGGTGCCGAATGCGGATACAGTATCAAAAATAATGTCTTGGAATGGGATACCCGGCTCAAGAGTGGTCAACACTGTCGCTGAGACCACGATGAATGCGAACCCTAGTACCGCCACGGTGAGTGCGCGGTGCAACTGAGATTGATGGATCTCCCGGCCAAAGGCCTCGGCATGGGGGCGGCCTTTCAAAGAGGAGATCACGGCGGCCATCAACACCGCGAAGGTGGCCACCTTGATGCCGCCTGCCACCGAACCGGCTGCGCCTCCGATGAACATCAGCCCGGAGAACGTCGATTTCGTGACGTCCTTTACCTCTCCGAAGTCCATTATCGAGAACCCGGCCGTGCGTCCGCTAACCGAGCTGAAGATGGCGCCGAAGATCTTGTCGAACCAACTGAAATCGCCCATCGTCGCCGAGTTGTTGAATTCCGATAGGTACAGAACGAACGCACCCAGCACCCAAAGGACGATGCTGGTAACAAGCACCAGTTTGGTTTCCAACGAGAACCGGGAGATTCGTCGCTTGCGGAATACATCAACCACCAAGACCCAACCCAGACCTCCCAGTATCATCAAAACAGTCATTGTAATCAATAATCCGGGGTCCGAGAAGAAGCGGGTTAGGCTGCTGCCGCCGGGCACCTCCGGAATGATGTTGAAGCCGGCGTTATTGAACGATGAGACCGAAAGGAATATCGAATGCCACACTGACCGCAGGTTGCCCACACCGTCGATTCCATTGATCTGCAGGAAGATCACCACGGCCCCGATCGCGTACAGCAAGAACACAACCCCGATCACCGCACGGCCGAGATGGCGCAATCCGCCCATCTGGTCAACACCCACGGTGTCGCGCATCAGATCGCGGGTCAGAAGCCGCTCTTGCAGGGTTGACCGCTGGCCGATCAGCAACAGGATGAACGTGCTGACGACCATGAATCCCAAGCCACCGACCATCATCAATATAAATATGACTGCCTGGCCGAATGTGGACCAATAGGTACTAGTGTCCACCACGGTGTGACCGGTTACTGTCACTGCCGAGACTGAGGTGAAAAATGCGGTCTCAAATGCGGTGAACCCGGTGCCGTTCTGGGCTATAGGCAGAGTTAGCAACCCTCCGCCAGCCGCGATCAGAAGGGCAAATCCCAGGAAGAGTATGGTGGTGGTCCCGAACAGAGGCTTGTTCTGCTTGGGCGGCTCTACCTCGGCGACAGTGGGAGAAAGCTCGCGCCGTCTTCGTAGCCGGATTATGTTGTCGATCGGCCTCCGCCGGGGTCTAAAGGCCATGTTCAGGACCTATTGGCAGGGTTGCTAACCGTACGCCGTCACCTATCGGGGCGGAGAATGGGAATCGGCAATATGAAAAGGCGATCGACATCTGACTAAAGTGGGAAATCCATTGAAAGACGTGTGAAAAACGCGCAGGAAAACGTGAGGGGAATGGCGTTTGGCCAAAACATTTTACCCTCAGGACCGCATCCTGAACTGCAATTTCTAGAAGAATTTATGGAGTAGTTAGAATTTTAGGATTCGCCAATTCTTGTGTCAATGAACCGAGTGGGTCTATTTCGCTGAAAACCGTATGCTGGTTTCATTTGTTTTCGTGACTAGAACAGCTTGTATGCTAATATGATTGGCACGAGAAACGTCGGCGCAAAGATGGAATTCGCCGCCGCCTAAACTTGAGGTGACTCTACATGACCAGCAGTCCCCGGCAGGTCGAACTTGCTTTCGACCCCGCTGCGATCGACCGCAAATGGCAGGCGCGTTGGGAAAAAGACGGCCTGCATAAAGTATCCGACGACGATCCCCGTCCCAAATGGTACGAAATGACCATGTACCCGTACCCCTCGGGCGATCTTCACATAGGCCATTGGTACGCCATGGCCCCGGCCGACAGCCACGCCCGTTTCCGGCGGATGCAGGGCTACAACGTGCTTCATCCCATCGGCTTCGACGCCTTTGGCCTGCCTGCCGAGAACGCCGCCATCAGCCGTGGCATCCATCCTTATGAATGGACCATCAGCAACATCGAGAACATGCGCCGCCAGCTTCGTTCACTGGGCGCCATATACGACTGGGACCGGGAGGTGATCACCTGCCAGCCGGAGTATTACCGCTGGAATCAGTGGTTCTTCCTGAAATTCTTCAAAAAAGGCCTGGCTTACCGGGCTAAAGCGCCCGTCGTCTGGTGCCCGTCCTGCCAGACGGTCCTGGCCAATGAACAGGTCATAAACGGCGCCTGTGAGCGTTGTGGCACGGAGATCACCCGCCGAGACCTGGAACAATGGTTCTTTAAGATCACCGAGTACGCCGACCGACTCCTCGATTTCGGCGGACTAAAAGAATGGCCAGACAAGATCCTGACCATGCAAGAGAACTGGATCGGCCGCAGCGAAGGTGTTCGGATTTCTTTCGATATCTCCGAAGCCGGTTTGGATGAGAAAGAGATAAGCACCTTCACTACGCGCATCGACACCATATTCGGTGTGACTTTCATCGTCTTGGCTCCCGAGCATCCATTGGTGCCCGGGTTGACCACAGACCAGAACCGGCAAGCCGTGGATGAATACATCGCTGAGGCCCGCCGGACCTCTGAGATCGATCGGCTTTCGGTCGAAAAAGAGAAGACTGGAGTATTCACCGGCAGTTATGCGGTCAACCGTCTGAACGGCGAACGGGTGCCGGTCTACATCGGCGACTACGTGCTCACGACTTACGGCACAGGCGCTGTGATGGGCGTTCCGGCCCATGACTCCCGCGACTACATCTTTGCCAGGAAATACAAGCTGCCCATCCGCACGGTCATCGCTCCCATCGAATGGGACGGCAAAGACCTACCCGACGCCTACCTGGGCGACGGTTTCATGACCAATTCCGGCGCCTACGACGGCATGACCAACGAAGAAGGAAAGACGGCAATCGCCGTTGACCTAGAGAAGAAAGGTTGGGGAAGTAGGACCGTCTCTTACCGCATGCGTGACTGGCTGATCTCACGACAACGGTATTGGGGTACACCCATCCCCATGGTCTACTGCGACGCCTGTGGTGTGGTGCCCGTTCCTGAAGCTGACTTGCCCGTACTTCTGCCCCAGGATGCCGACTTCACTCCCACCGGTGAGTCGCCGTTAGTGGCCAACGCTGAATTTTTGAATACCAAGTGCCCCAAGTGCGGCGGGGATGCCCGCCGCGAGACCGACACCATGGATACGTTCATGGATTCCTCTTGGTACATGATGCGCTACCTGGACCCCCACAACGACGACGACCCGGCCGATCCACAACTGCTCAAACGGTGGATGACAGTCGACCAGTACACCGGCGGGGCCGAGCATGCAGTCATGCACCTGCTTTACTCCCGGTTCTTCACCAAGGGTATGTTCGACATGGGCCTGGTGGAATATGACGAGCCGTTCTTGAGGCTCTTTAACCAGGGCGTCATCCTGGGTGGAGACCACGAGAAGATGAGCAAGAGCCGGGGCAACGTGGTCAATCCCGACGACTTCGTTGGCACGCTCGGGGCCGATGCGGTGCGTTGTTTCCTGATGTTCATCGGTCCGTGGGACCAGGGTGGTCCCTGGAGTGATGTGGGTATCAACGGGACCGCCCGTTGGCTGAACCGCGTCTGGGACATCGCTGTCCGCGATGCAAATAAACTGGGCACGGCATCGGTGAATGCGGATATTGTACGAGATACCATACGCCTGCTGAATCAGACGATTCGCAAGTGCCACAACGACCTGGATAAATTCAAGTTCAACACGGCCATAGCCTCTCTGATGGAGCTGACCAATCACCTGAACCGTGTGTGGGCGGATGTTAGCGTCGACGCCAAAACGTGGCGGGCATGCACCCGAACATTGCTGCTTCTGCTGGCCCCAATGGCCCCGCACATGACCGAGGAACTCTGGGAGATGAACGGCCATCCATATAGCATCCACCAACAAGACTTCCCCACTTGGGACGATGACCTGGCGGCCGAAGACGTGATCACGTTGATCGTGCAGGTCAACGGCAAGGTGCGGGACAAGATCGAAGTAGCCGTGGGTATCAACGAAGCTGAGGCCCAAGCGCTGGCCCTGGCCAGCCCACGGGTGCAGAGCCAGGTGGAAGGCAAGTCGGTGGCCAAGACGGTCTACGTTCCTGGCCGGTTGGTCAACGTGGTGGTCAACTAAGGCCCTGATCTATTCCGTGTACCCCCTAGCAGCTCCTGAATCATTACTGGCCGGTGCGTTCATGAACGTCGAAGAAATCTATCGCCGGTTCACAGACGGCTCCAGAGAAGGGGGCGTTAGGGCAGGTTGGGTCGAGCGTTACCTCGAATCGCCTGTGGCTTTCTGGTGCACACTGCATGCTCCGGCCGACGCGAGAGACCCGATGAACGACCAGATGCAGCACATCTTCGACATCGGGAATAGCCACCAAGACCGGGTCAACGGACGGTTCTTTACCGGCGGAGTCCAAGAGGTCTTCAAGACCGAAGAAGAGGGCTTCCGAAAATCCCTTGAGATTATGTTCGCGGGCGCAACGGCCATCATGGACATGCCCTTGGTCTGCTGGCCTGACGGTCTAACCGGCCGGCCGGATGTGCTGGAATGTGTCGACGGTGTCCCGTCAGTTTTTGGCGATTACAGCTACCGGGTGATCGAGATCAAGTCGTCTCGCCGACTGAGGGAGTCTCAGATACTGTAAGGCGCGCTCTACAACCGGTTACTGGGAATTGTTCAGGGCTACCAACCCCCGGAGTTCCAGATGATCAACGGCGATACCGAGATCATTGAAGTGATGATGTCCGACGTCGACCATCGACTGGATGAGGTACTGGCAGAAGTCAGAGAGATCATGGCGGGGAAGTCGATTGAGTTCTGTTACGGAGTCGCCAGGTGGCCGTGGATTTCTTACGTGGACAGCCGGGCGATCGAAGCCAACGACGTGTCTCTGATCACAGCCGTCGGCTCTTCGGTGCGCACGAACCTGGTGGCTGCCGGCTACGCGACCCTAGAGAGCATCGCCGCCGCTAATGAAACCGAGCTGGTCAGCGTTAAGCGGGTCGGTTCTGCCTCCGCGAGGAAGATGATGGTCTCGGCCCAAGCGCTACAGGGAATGAAGCCACTGAGACGGGAAGAACTTGAAGAACTCCGCCATGGCAAGACCGAGGTGTTCTTCGACTTTGAACGCGCTCAAGATTTTGATGAGAACGACGGCCTTGAATTGGTCAACTACCTGATTGGAGCGGTTTCTCGAACGCCGGGCCAGGAAGCGCAATACACCGCATTCTTCGCCGACACCTTTGAGCAAGAAGATGAGAACCTGACGCATTTCCTGGAGTGGGCGAATTCCATGGAAGACCCGGTCTTCTATCACTGGCACCACTATGGAAAAACCATCTTACGAAGATGGTCGAGCAGTACGGCGTTGACTTGGAACTGACGGCAGTCGTCCTAAACCGCCTGGAAGACCTGTCTCCTTGGGCCACCAAAAGGTACGCTTTCCCTGCCTATGGGGAAGGGCTTAAGGCAATCGCCAAGAGTCTGGGGTTCAAGTGGCAACAGGACGACGTGTCCGGTGTGGGTTCCATGGGCCTCTACTTGAGATATATCGAGTCGGGCGGCACGGACGAGGTCTCCAAAGAGAAGATCATCGTCTACAACGAGGATGATTGTTTTGCTACCATGCATATCTACGATTGGGTTATGGCCCAAGAACGGTGACCCGTCCGGTCTATACATCGCATAGCCACCGCGGCAACGCAGTGTTGAGTTACGAATAAATGACAATCAGCGGCGAAAATAACGGAACAGGAAGCTTCTACGGTGTAGGGGTTGGCCCCGGCGACCCGGAACTATTGACCATCAAGGCGCAGAAGACGTTGCAGAAGGTGGCGGTTATCTCCTTCACCCAATTGGACGACGGCAAAGAGAGCTACGCTCTCAGCGTGGTCCGGGGCGTGCTTGAGACGGCGAAACCCGAGTTTCTGGCCATCACGATCCCGTCCGATGATGAAACCCCCGTCAGCCCGCAGACGTGGACCGATGCGGCCGCAGAGATCGCCGGGCACTTGAGTCAGGGCAAAGATGTAGCTTTCATCACTGAAGGTGACCCCATGCTCTACAGTGAATTCTTCCAGGTGCTCGGGAGCGTCAAATCGGTAGTCCCAGACCTAGAATTTGAGGTCATTCCCGGCGTCTCATCAGTGATGGCGGCGGCGGCCAGCTCCGGCATGCCCCTGGTCACCCACGGGCAGCGGCTGACGATTCTACCCAAGGTTTACGGCATCGATGACCTGCGTGAGGCAATCACCAACTCCGACACCACCGTGCTGATGGAAGTGGACCGTGACCTACTGCAGGCATTGGCGAATCTGGAAAAACTGGGTCTCACCGGCAAGGCCACCTACGTTCGCCAGGCAAGCACGTCACGGGAAAACGTGGTGGAAGATATCTCAAAATTGGAAGCCGAGGACCTAGACTACTTCTCTTTGCTTATAATCAGGCGTTAGTCCAAAGGTAGCGTTCGCCACCGGCCAGGGTTACATCAGCAGGGAGAATGGCTGGCTTCGCAACCCACCTACGGTAGGGTCCGCCACCAGGCAGGTGTTCATCAGCGAAGAGTCCGAATTTGGACTCCTATAGACCTAATTCCATCCCGCTCTGCAACCGGGTTCATCGAAACAGGAGGGCCCGATACTCTGACGTCGTGCCCTTTTGTTATTGGCGCGCTGCTCCCTTCGAGAGCTTCATCCCTCCCGGGTATATCAGGTCTCCAGTATCACTTTTATCAGCCCGTCATCTCTGCTTGCGTAAAGCTCGTAGCCCGTCGGCGCTTCGTTGAATCCGAAGCGATGGGTGATCAGCCACGAAAGGTTGACCTCGCCCTTGGCCCGCCGGTCCACTGCCTCTTGGATGGGTCTTGCCGGGGCCTCACAGGTGGCGCTGACTGTGCCGACCATTCTCAGTTGCTTGGAGATGGCTGCGAGGTAATCGAAAGTCACTTCTTTTTCCTCCGGTATTCCGAAGAGCACCAAAGTGCCGTACATCCTGGCCATGGCCACGCACTGGTCCAGCGCCCGGGAATCGCCGCTTGCCTCCACGACCATGTCGGCCCCCTGGTTGCCAAACACCTCTTGGACCACTTTAATTGGCGCCACTCGGCTGGTATTGATGGCCAAGTCCGCCCCTAATTTTCGTGACATTGCCAAGCGATGTTCATTGGGGTCGATGGCTATGACTTTCCGGGCGCCCAACCGCTTCAGGGTCATCGTGAAGAGAAGACCAATGCAACCCTGACCCAAGACCGCCACGTTCTTTCCGGCAACGGGTCCAACCTGCTCCAGGGCGTACAGCACGGTGCCCCAAGGCTGGCACATGAGCCAATTTCCCATGTCGCCATCGTCAGGCAGGGCAACCAAGGTCTCCGGCTGGGCCACCACATATTCAGCGCCGCCGTTCAGGTTCAGCGCGGGTAAATAGATCACCCGCCGTCCCTCGGGCCAGTCCGGCAACTTACTTTTGATGATGGTGCCGGCGCATTCATGGCAGGGAGTGCCTGTTCCCAGGGGATAAGACTCTTCTGGCTGGGGATGGCGGTAGGCCATCATGTCGGTGCCGCAAACCGACAATGCTGTCAGCTTGACCAACACTTCGCCGTCGGACGGCTCAGGGATTGGGATTTCGGATAAAACCAGTTGGCGTGGACCGGTAACTTGGATAGCTTTCATGGTTCGTTAGGCAGGCGGGTAAACTTGAAATCAGTTCGTGGGTCGGGTGAATCCGGCCGAAGATCTGGGAATCCTGCAACTTAGGTGCAGTATACATTCGTACAAGATGGAAACAAGACCGTCTAAATCGCCTTCAATTTCGGCCCAGTTGACTTATGCCTCTTTGGCCTGCGGCATCAACCGAGTCTTACGCCCATTCCGTATGCTAAACTGGTGCGCAATTCGGCGCGCCTAGAGGAGACGATATGGCCACTTCAGTGCAACCAAAAGATAAGACAGTCAACGTCAACGGCATAAACCTGCATTATTTGGATTGGGGCACTGAAGGCAAGCCTAAAGTTTTGCTGCTTCATGGCCTCCGGGGGCATAGCCACTCATGGGACGACGTTTCCGCCGATTTATGTCAGGACTACCATGTAATCGCGTTGGACCAAAGAGGAAGGGGCGAAAGTGATTGGGCGCCGGGCGGTGATTACTCCAGCGAGTCATTCGTCGCTGACCTGGAAGGCTTTTGTCAGGTAGTTGGGTTGGACTCATTTATCATGGTCGGCCACTCCATGGGCGGCCGCAACAGCATGGCCTTCGCCGGCAAGAACGCCAGAAAAATTCAAAAATTGGTCATCATCGACATCGGCCCTGACCTGGATCCCAAGGGCTCGGGCCGCATCACACAGGAGATGATCGACGTTCCTGAGGAATTCGACACCTTTGAAGACGTTTATGCCTACCAGAGCAAGCAGAACCGTTTCTGTTCCGAGCCGGTCCTCCGGCGCCGCCTGACCTACGCCACCAAACAACTGCCCAACGGCAAATTCGGCTGGCGTTACGACCTTGAGGTACGCGAACAACGCCGGAACGATACCGGCTCCAAGCAGCCCGACCTTTGGCTGAACCTGCCAGGGATCAAGTGCCCGGTGTTGATCGTCCGTGGCTCTGCGACCGACACCCTAGGTCTGGCCACTGCCGAAAAGATGGTGGATGTCTTGCCCGACGGCAAACTTGTCCACGTCGACCGGGCCGCGCACATGGTCTTCGAAGACAATCCGGAGGACTTCATCCGGGTCCTACACGATTTTCTGGACTAGGGACGAAGATGCCAGAAGAACAACCGAAAAAAGAACAGCCCAAATCAGTGGATGAGCTAATGAGCATTCGGGAGGTCGAGATCATCGACCTCCCTGAGGGTGATGTGGGAGAGGGGCTGAGGTTCAAGACAAATCTAGGAGATTTCGACGCCATCCTCCACCGGTCTCCGGATGCCGACCAAGGGGTGATTTGGGTCTGTGGCGCCCGCGGAGGGTTCGGCGGCCCAGGTCCTGGCACCTACGCCAGGATGGCCGAACGGTTCACCGGAGACGGAATCACCTCTCTGCGCTTGGACTACCGCCACGCCAACGATGTCTTTGAGTGCGCATTGGACCTGCTGGCTGGCGTGGCGTTTTTGAAAGGAACCGGGTATCAGCCGGTTGTCGTGGTTGGCCATTCATTTGGCGGGGCCGTAGTTATCGCCGCAGGCGCAAACAGTTCCCACATCAAAGGCGTGGTTTCGCTCTCTCCCCAGACTTACGGCGCAGGCATGGCTGGGCAAGTGGCGCCCCGCAAGCTGCTGGTGGTCCATGGCAAGGCTGACACCCGCCTGGCATTCGCTTGCGGCCAGCAGATCTACGACATGGCTAATGAGCCGAAGGAACTGGTGCTTTACGAGGGTGCGGAACATCGTCTCGAAGAGTGCCGTGACGACCTGGAAGAGCTGCTAGGCAAGTGGATTCCTGAGACTCTGGCTGCGGAGATCGGACCCATCAAGGCGCCTATCCAGCAATAAGGCCACAGCGACAACCGCGATAATTACGGCGTGCCATTCATAAAACAACGGAGGGCTAGATGCTGGATGTAATCATTAAGGGCGGAACGGTGGTTGCGCCAGAGGGCGCTTCGGTGATGGACGTGGGAATCGAAGGTGAAAAGATCGTCGCGGTGGCCGCTCCCGGGACGTTAGATTCATCGGGCGTCCGGGTCATCGACGCCACCGGCAAGATTGTGCTACCGGGCGGTATCGAACCCCACACTCACATCAACGTGCCGGTTCCCGACTACTGGGCCGGTGGCAAGAGCGAAGTCTTCACCCAACCGCCGGAGTCTGCCAGCCGGGCCGCTGCCTTCGGCGGAGTCACCACCTACGTAGACTTCGCCGGCAACCTGCCTCTGAACCCAGGCGCTGTGCCGCCCGCCGACCCCATCATGGCCCAGATCGATAAGCGCCGGCAAACGTTCAGCGGGCATTCCTATATCGACTTCACGTTCCATTACATCTTGGCCGGAGCGGTTTCGCCCCAGACCATCGGCGAGATTGGCGAAGCTATCCAATCGGGGTTGGCCAGCTTCAAGGTATTCACAACATTCTTTGCCAAGATACCCACCGGGCATCTGTGGGCCGTGTTCCAGGAAGTGGCGAAGCACGGCGGGATCATGGCCGTCCATGCAGAGGAAGACGACATCGTCACTTATATGGAAGACAAGCTGGTCTCGGAAGGCAACGACCACGGCAGTAATCTCCACCTGGTTCACAACAATCTTTCCGAGGATATCGCCTTCCGAAAGGTTATCCGGCTGGCTGAGAGCACTGAAACCGGCATCTACTTCGTGCACACCACTGCCAAAGAGGGCGTGCTGGCCGTGGCCGAAGCCCGCGCCAAGCAATTGCCGGTCTACGGCGAGGCGCTACACAACTACTTGGAGTTCACTTGCGAGGACTATAAGAAGCCGGGCGGCCTAACAATCCACACCTACCCGGCTATCAAATACCCCGACGACCGGGACGCCCTGCAGCAGGGCCTGGTAGACGGCCCCATGTGCACCACGGCCACTGACGAATGGACCACCTACAAAGAAGTGAAACTATCCGGGGACACTATCAAGACCGTCTGCGGCGGCCACAACGGCATCGAGACCAGGATGCCGGTTACCTTCACCAAGATGGTCTCCACGGGCCGCATGTCTCTTGCCCGCTTCGCCGACGTGACCTCATCCAACGCCGCCAAGATTCTGGGCATGTACCCCCAGAAGGGCGCAATAGCGGCGGGCAGTGACGCCGACATCGTCCTGTTCGACCCGGACATCAAGAAGAAGCTGACCCTGGACGACCTGCACGCCGACTCCGACTACTCCATCTGGGAAGGGTTCGAGTGCAGTGGATACCCAGTGCTGACCATGCTCCGGGGCAAGGTGATCGTTGAAGACGGCAAGCTCTTGGGCTCTTCCAGCGACGGCAAATGGTTGCCCCGCCGGGTGGCTCCCAGCGTGCTGGCCCAACCGGTGGCTTGACCCACCAGCGATGAATGTGCTCTTTGTTTGCCGGGCTAACCTGGGGAGAAGCCAGATGGCCCAGGCGTTCTTCGATCACCTGTCCGAATTCACCTCCACCAGCACCGACACCATGGTCGCCGACTTTGAAGGCCAGACGGTGGCCGAACGTGGACAGGTAGCGCCTAGTGTGGTGATGGTGTTGGAGCTGATGAACGAAGAGGGACTGGACATTTCATCGGAACAAAGGAACCAACTCACGCCAGAACTGGTTGGTGCCGCGTACAAAGCGATCGTGATGGCCCAACGGGATTCTTGGCCTGACTATTTGATGGAAGGTGGCAAGGTCGTCTTTTGGGAGATCTCAGACCCCGTCAATATTCCCAGGAACCCGGCACAATCGATAATGGACCAGATCAAGGGACTTGTGGAAGACTTGGTCCGGGAAACTGGGTGAATCCCCGCATGAGGCGAGAAATTTATCGTTTGTGGCTAACAACCTCCTTCAACTGGACCACGGAGACCGATGGACTATCACCGCAACGTTCATTCCCGCCAAATCTTTGATGGGATCGCTGCCCAATATGATTGGGCGCCCGGTCTCCTATCCTTCTTTCAGTATCAACGGTGGCGGAGTTACGTAGTTTCACGCTTCCAGACAGGGCCTGACGCCACGGTCCTTGACCTATGCACCGGGACCGCCGGGGTTGCCATGCAAATCGCTCGGACTCACCGCTGCCGAGTGGTCGGTGTGGACCTGAATCTTAAGATGCTAAGCCGGGCCCAGCATAACCTCGCCGAGCATGAGATGGGCAGCCAAGTTCCATTGGTGCTTGGACGCGCCGAGAACCTGTCATTCACTGACGATTGTTTCGACGACGTCTGCGTGACTTTCCTACTCCGCTACGTCGATGACCCGGAAGCGACGATGGCCGAGATCGTCCGGGTCTTAAAGCCGGGCGGACGCTTGGTTTCATTGGAATTCGGGGTTCCGCCGAACCCCGTTGCTAAAGCCTTATGGCAGTTTTATACCAGGGGAGTCCTTCCCGTGACCGGGGCTTTCGTGTCGCGGGGCTGGCGGAACGTGGGTGGATTCCTAGGTCCCAGCATATCCGGCTTGTACCAGTCGTATGGTGAAGACGATTTGCGGCAGATGTGGCAGCGGCTGGGGATGCTAGACGTGCAAATAAAACGCCTTTCCTTAGGCGGGGCTGTGGTCATGTGGGGTACCAAAAATGGGTCGACCGAGACCAAAGACCGGTAGGAGGAGCATCGAATGGCGACGAGGAAAAGACCCGCCTTTTACGCCCTACTTGGAGCCAAATGGTGGCAGGACTATATAAATCTGCTACATTTGCCCTACACGTTGTGGCATATGGCGTATGTAGTGCTGGGCGCCGCCGTCGCCCCTACTGTCCACGTGGACCGGTTGCTGGGCACGCTGCTCGCATTCTTCCTGGCGGTTGGGATCGCTTCCCATGCGCTAGATGAGTTGAACGACCGCCCGCTTGGCACAAAGATTCCGCTCTTCGTGCTGGTTTCTCTAGCCGTCGTATCTTTGGGTGGGGCGGTGGCCTTGGGTATTTTGGCCGGAATCCTCGAAAGTCAGTGGATCTTTGCTTTCGTTGCTTTCGGTGCATTTATCGCGGTTTTCTACAACCTGGGCCTGTGGCAAAACCGGTTTCACAGCGACCTTTGGTTCGCATTCTCTTGGGGGGCGTTCCCGGTCCTCACGTCTTACTGGGTCCACGCATCGCGGTTGGACGTTGCGGTCGTGATCGTGGCTGTGAGTTGCTTCTTCCTGACACTGGCGCAACGAACGCTGAGCACACCGGTCAGGACAATCCGGAGGAAGGCTGTAAGTGTGGAGGGGTATATCGACGTGGTAGACGGCGAACGGATAGAGTTGGACAGTGAAAGAATCATCGAAGTGCCAGAGCGGGCCTTGGCATTGTTGGGGGTTGCTATCGTAGTACTGGCGGCTGGATTATTGACCTACCGGCTTCAAACCCAGTAACCATCTGGTGTATCACGCAAAAATCTTTTACGTTATTGGATTTCTGCTGCTTGCCGTTGCCTGCGGTGACAGCAACTTTAACCCCGAATCGACGTGGGTTGATGTGGGCGGACACAAACTAAATATCAGGTGCTCGGGCGAAGGCTCCCCGGCGGTGATTTTGGGTTCCGGATTAGCCAGCGATAACCATGACTGGGGGCCGGTGGAAGAGCGCGTTTCCGAGTTCACCCAAGTCTGTAGCTACGATCGGGCCGGCTTAGGGGAGAGCGAATCTGTAGAGGGAGTACCCACAGCTCAGGTCGCCTCAGACAGACTTCATTCGTTGCTGTCAGCCGCCGGAATCAACGGGCCGGTGGTAATGGTGGGGCATTCTTATTCTGGACTAGTTGTTCTGCTGTATGCTACCCAGCACCCGGAAAATACCGCCGCGCTGGTATTGGTGGACAGCCTACAAAAAGACAACCTGATCAGCGCCGCCGAGATACTGGGCGAACAAGCCATGGCCGTCTTTATGAACGCGATGGAATCCAACCCTGAGGGCGTGGACATGGCCGCCAGCATCGATCAAGTAAAGGATGTGACGAGCCTGGGCGATCTGCCGCTGACCGTGATCACTGCCGGGATGCCCAACTTGCCGCCCTTTATCGATCGTGATATCCGGAGGTTATTGGCCGTCTCTTGGTTGGAGTCCCAACGAGCGTTGGCCGGGTTATCGTCCGCTGGCATACACATCGTCGCCGAGGAAAGCGGTCACTGCGTCCAATGCGACCAGCCGAAACTGGTGGCCGATTCTATATTCAGGAATGTGGCTAGGGCTAGAAACCGCTAGAGCAGCCTCCCGTTCAGACCGCTCCTGATTTGCGGAGGGCTTCTACCTTGTCTACGCTAAAACCTAATAATGACGTCAACACGCCATCAGTATTGAGGCCCAACGTCGGCGGAGGGTTGAACACTTCAGGCGCTCCAGTCTTGATTGGGTTACCGGCGGTCGAATACTTTCCGGCGGTTGGGTGGTCAACCTCAACCACCATGTTTCGCAATAGCACCTGGGGGTCGGCCAACGCCTCGGCGATGTTGTTCACCGGACCGCCGGGTACATCCCACTTCACAAGCAACTCAAGCCATTGTTCCCTGGATTTGGAGGCAAAGCCGCGGCCCAGAGCCTCATCGAGGGCGTCCCGATTGGTCATCCGGTCTGCCTGGGTCTGAAAGCGCGCGTCGCCGGCCATGTCGTTCAGTTCTTCAACTTCTCCGGCCATCATCTTCAGCGTCTTCATGGCGAATTCCTGGCTGGCGCAGTGTACTTGGACGTAGCTGCCGTCGGCCGTCGGGTATGCGCCCACGGGCAGGTTAGACGGATGACTGGACCCGATGGGACCCGGCACGTTTCCGGAGACCAGGTAGAACTGGCCCAGATGGCCCTGTAACGCGATCTGTACGTCCAAAAGGCTGATATCTAAGTGTCGTCCCTCGCCGGTCATACTCCGACCGTACAAAGCCGAGGCGATGCTCAGGGCCGCAACGTATCCACCCACCATGTCACCTACCGGGAACCCCATGAATACCGGCGGCTGACCCTCGGTTCCGGTCACGCTCATGCCGCCGCCCATGGCCTGCACGATGCCGTCGAATCCCGGTCTCTCGCGGTACGGACCTTCTTGACCAAAGGCGGACAGAGAACAGGCGATCACCGTGGGGTTCATCCTCTTGAGGGACTCGTAATCAAGCCCCAGGCGGTCAAGCGCCGAGGGGCGGAAGGCGTCGAAGACCACGTCGGAGACCTTGACCAATCTCCGAAACACCTCTTGGCCTTGCTCCTGCCGCAGGTCTATGGTGACGCTCTGCTTGTTGCGGTTGAAATTCAGGTAGTAGGCGCTCTCGCCGCCCAGGAAATGAGGCCCGATACGGCGGGACATATCGCCCACGCCAGGCTGCTCCACCTTGATCACCTCGGCCCCCATGTCGGCCAGAGACCGGGCGGCGAAAGGCCCGGCGATGGCTTGGGCCATCTCCAAAACACGAACGCCTTGAAGGGGTTGAGTAGCCATCAGCTATCAGCTATTCCGTGCTCAGGAGAGAGGCTAGCTGGCGGACGTCGTCCATCTGCTCCAGGGAGTCGATCGCGGATATGATTTTCTCCTGGCGTTGGCTGCTGATCACCGGCGCTGACAGTAGATTGAACTTGGTCCGCATCTCATCCCAGGTCACCGGGTTCTCGGGGTCGCCCTTGGGGTAGGTCAATTCGCTGCGCATGGTGCGCCCGTTAGAGGTGCGGACTTCAGCCCAGGCCGGGAACAATTTGGGAGTCTGGGCGTCCAGTTTGGGGTCAGTCACGCACTGGACCCGGTCCATGATATGGCGCACCTCGGGACGGTCGGGTATTCCGATCGCGTATTCATTTAACGATGCGCTGCCGTAGCTGAGGGCCACGGCGGCGGCGAAGGGCATGCTGAACTGCATGTCCACCACCGACTTGGGATTGCGCTTGGCTTCGACAGGCTCGGCAACGAGCCTCATGCCCTGGCTAAGCACACCGATCTTGACCTCTTCGATGTCCATCGCCTGGAAGTCGTTTGACTTACCGATTTCCAGCAGACAATCTATCGGTCCTTGGTTGTAGCGGCAACAGGCGTGGGGTTTTACGCCTGTCCGGGTTACCTGATATTCTTCGCCCAGGTCCTTGAGCACCAGGCTGGGGTCTGGGTCTCCGGAGTAGGCGTTTAGGAAACCGTCCCGGCCCTCCAATATGGTTGTTGGGCCGGAATATCCAGCCCGTGCTAACAGAGCGGCCCAGATACCGCTGTGGGCAGACCAGCCAGGGTGCAGCCGCTTGGTCCAGGCGCCCTGGGCCAGGTATTCCATGCTGCCGGCGGCTTGGCTGCCGGCGATACCCAGAGCGTGGGTGTAGTCGTCCCCTTGCAGGCCCAAAAGCCGCGCCGCCACCGCTGCGCCGCCGAAGGCCCCGCAGGTGCCTGTCGGGTGGAAGCCTCGGCCGTAATGCTCTTTGGGTTTCAATGCCCGCCCCAGGCGAATGATCACGTCGTATCCGGCGACCACTGCAGAGATGAAGTCTTTACCGCTGACCGGGGCGATGTCGGCCATGGCTAGGGCGGTCGGAAAAGCGACCACACCCGGATGCAGCGATGCTTCGTTGTTAATGTCGTCCATCTCGATGCTGTGAAACGCGGTGCCGTTGGCCATGGCGGCGTACTCTGGCAGCGCCCGCTTATTCGTGCCAACGATGGTCGACGGGCCGGAGCGGCCCACGTCGTCCAATGCCTTGACAACAGCTTTGGCGGAGTCGGTGGTGGAGCCGTTCAAAGTCACACCGGCGAAATCCAGGCAGAAGTATTTGGCCCGGTCCACCACATCGGGCGGCAGGTCTTCGTAGTTCACGTTGGACGCGAATTTAGCCAGAATTTGGGTGATTCCGGTCTCGTTGTTATTACGCACCATGGGTCCCACCTCTTTGCGGAATTTTTGAACTAAAGTCCTGATTCGTAAAGGAAATCGCCGGTGGAATAATCTTTCAACAGATGCCGGGCGATCAGGATTCTTTGGATCTCGTTGGTCCCTTCGCCGATCATCATTAGAGGAGCGTCGCGGAAGTGACGCTCGACGTTGAGGTCTTGGGTGTAGCCGTATCCGCCGTGGATGCGCATGGCGTCGATGGTCACCTGCATGCACATCTCGCTGGCGAAAAGTTTGGCCATGCCCGCTTCCATGTCGGCCCGCTCTCCACGGTCCTTCTTCTCCGCCGCGTGGAGCACCATCAGATGGGCGGCCTGGATGTTAGTGGCCATGTTCGCCAGCATGATCTGGATGCTCTGATGCTCGCCGATGGGCTTGCCGAAGGTCTTCCGCTGTTTGGCGTAATTAGTGGCGTCCTCCATGGCGGCCCGCGCCACGCCCAAACACCGGGCGGCCACGTTGATCCGGCCCAATTCTAGCCCACTCAGTATCTGGTAGAAACCCTTCCCCTCTTCTCCACCGACCAGATTGCCGCCGGAAACCCGATAGTCGTCGAAAGACAGCTCGCAGGTGTCCACTCCTTTGTATCCCAATTTGGGAACATCGCGCACCACATTGAAGCCGGGTCCCTTCTCGGCGATGAACACGCTGATGCCGCGGCGGGGCGGGTCGGCGTTGATGTCGGTCTTGGTCACCAGGGCGAATGTGTTTCCATGGCGGCCGTTGGTGATCAGACTTTTGCTTCCGTTGACCACATATTCGTCACCTTCACGAACTGCTCTGGTCTCTATGGCCTGAACGTCGCTGCCTGCGTTGGGCTCGGTGATGCAGATCCCGCCCCGTTTCTCGCCGGTGGCCATCAAGGGCAGGTAGTGCTCCTTCTGCTCCTTGGTGCCGTGGGTGGTTACCAAGTAGGCCATTATCAGATGGGAGTTCAGGATGCCGCTCAGGCTCATCCAACCCCGGCAGATCTCCTCGATGGCCAAAGCGTAGGTGCTGACATCCAGCGCCAGGCCACCGTATTCTTCAGGGATTATTGCTCCGAACAAGCCGAGCTCTTTCATGCGCTCGACCAGTTCGGAGGGGTACTCGTCGTCATGTTCCATCTGTTGGGCCACCGGATTAACGTCCCGGCGAACAAACTCGCGGATGGTGCTGACGATGCCACGCTGGGCTTCTGACAGTGGTGCCAATGTAGTAGACCTCTCGCCTGGGATTACGGTATTTTAACATGGCTTCGACCGGTATTCAGGAGGGATCCGCGCCCGATTGACACCCCCAACCGGGCGCACTACACTCCACGTTGCGGCCAGGCGTAATCGGCTTGATCAATAAACCCCTTGCAGGAGCATCGCTGATATGACTTCCAAACCCGAATATATAGACCTTTTGAACGATATCCGCCTCCAGGAGAACCGGGCCGGAGTGTACCTGGAAGCGTGGGCAAACAAGACGGACAACAAAGACCTGAAAGAGTGCCTGTCCTTTGTGGCGGCACGGGAGTACAGCCACGGAGACATCTTCGACCGCCGGGTCAAAGAATTAGGATTCGACACCCAGGAGATCGAAGACCCCGATTTTGAAGAGAAGGTCCGGGTCGTTACCTCAGACATATCGGACGCTGAGAAGATTGCCTGGCTTAAAGAGGCGCGCCTGCGCATGCCCACCCCCGGCGTCCGCCAGCGTTATGAGGCGGCCACGGTCGACGAGTCGGTCGACCCTCTGACCCGTTCGTTGCTGCGTTGGTTCACCGACGTTGAAGACGATTCGGTGGTCCGCATGGGCGGGGTCTACGCGGAAATCGAAAAAGCGAGATAACAGCATGAAGTTCGGAGCCTTTTTCGTTGGGCAGCGTCCCCAACTGCACGAGCAGTACGACGACGAGCACAAGGCCAACCCTAACCCGGTGAGCCGCACCGATGTAGAAGTCTATGAGGACATCCTCAGAGGCGCGGAACTGGCAGAGGAACTGGGGTTCGACTCGGTCTGGATTGCGGAGCATGCCTTCAGCGAGCACAGCATCATCAGCTCCCCCCACAGCCTGCTGGCTGCGATAGCTGCCCGCACCAAGAGGGTTAAGATCGGCGTGGCCTGTACCATCGTGCCTTGGCACGCGCCCCTGCGGCTGGCCCAGGATCTAGCCACCATCGACATCATTAGCGGTGGCCGGGTTGTGGTCGGCGTCGGTCGCGGCTACCAGAAGCGGGAGTTCGATATCTATGGAATTGACATCGCCGAGTCCCGGGACCGGTTCGTCGAGGGAATGGATATCGCTGTTAAGGCCTGGACCGAAGAAAAATTCTCCTACAACGGGAAGTTCTTTTCCTTCCCCGAGGTCATGGTTATCCCCAAGCCGGTTCAGAAGCCGACTCCGCCCATCTTGATGGCCGTCACCCATAGCCCTGGGTCGGTGGAGATTGCTGTTTCCAACCGGTGGGGGCTGTTCACCGTGGGAAGCAGCTTCTTTCCCGCCTCGCCGGACTCAGACCAGAACCTGATCAGCCTCTACCACCGGCGCATGATCGAAGAGGGCGTGGCCCCGGACGACATCGAGATCGCCGCCGTGCGTAACGTCTACGTGTCGCCCACCGACCAAGAGGCAATCGGCCTGCTGACTCCCCGGCTTGAGTGGGCCGGCGACATGGGCGAGTACCTCCGCAGGCCGGTCTCGGTGATGGCGAATGCTCCCGGTGGGCTGCGTGGCTACGAGAACTATGTGCGAGACCCATTCATCGATAAAGACCTGCTGGCCGAGCGTGGCAAAGAGGGAATGGCGGCCATCGGCAGCCCGGAGAAAGTGACCGGCGCCATCAAGGAACTGGAAGACAACCACGTTAACAACTTCATCAGTTATCTGGACGCCGGCGGATTGGACTTCGACCAGGTGTCCAGCTCCTTACGCCTGTTCGCCGAGAAAGTGATACCCAACTTCCGCTAACATTCGCCTACAAAGCTATCTCAAATCATTTCTACCAAAGGAAAGATTCACTATGGCAAAGTTGGACGTTCTGACTTACGGTTTCGCCCTGACCACCGACCAAGGGTCATTTGGCTACTCGACTAACTCGCTGCTCCGGGTGGGGAGCCACAATATCCTCATTGACACGGGCCCGTCATCGCGTCGCCCGTTCCTGGTCAAGGCTCTGAAAGCCAAAGGTCTGGAGACCGACGATATCGACATCGTCATCTTGACCCACATGCACTGGGACCATTGTCAGAACACCGACCTTTTCACCAATGCCCGTGTCCTGGTCAACCCGACGGAGATCGATTACGCCCGTAACCCCAACAAATGGGACCTGGCTGTGGCGTCGGGTATGGCCGACATGATGCGCAACATGAAGGTCGACACTGTCTCCGAGGGCGACAAGATTGTTGACGGAGTCTCGATCATCGAGACCCCCGGCCACACCAAGGGCCACATGAGCATCTTGGCCGAGATCAACGGGGAGAATGTGCTACTGGCGGGTGACGCCATGCCCGAGAGCGGTACGGTGGCCCGCGGCCTGCCCTACAACGTGTTCTGGGACGTGGAAGACGCCCAGGAGAGCGTTGAGAAGATGGTGGCGGCCTCTAACGTGTTCTATCCGGGCCACGACCGTCCCTTCCGTGTGGAAGGCGACGAGATCAACTACCTGGAAGGCCCCGAGAACATCCACGTTATGGACAGCACCGAGGGTGGCGGAACGGCTTCGTTAACCTTTACCGTCTCCGCGTCCCGTATCGTCAATGTTGACATCGTCCAGAAGTAGCTGGCGTTCGACCTATGCCAACCACCACGCGTAAAGTTGACCCCGCATTTACCCTAGCCACCCATGTCGTTAACACCGGCCTGGCTGATTTACCTGCTCAGACTTTGTCGGCCACACGGCGCGATGTCCTAGACACTTTCGGCGCGATGCTGGGGGGCAGTGGCGCTCCGGGAATCAAGGAACTGGTCGCGGTAACCGGGCGCTGGGGCGGCTTGGAAGAGGCGACTCTGGCCGTCCTCGGCCAGAAGATGCCGGCCCACCACACAGCGCTGGTTAACTCGGCCATGGGCCACGCCCTGGACTTTGACGACACCTACGACAAAGGCGGGCATGTCCATCCCGGCACTTCGGTTTTGGCGGCGAGCTTAGCTGTTGGAGAATCTCTGGGCGGAGTCACCGGAGCACAGTTGATTGTTGCCGTCACTCTGGGGTTAGACGTCTCATGCCGGCTGGGGCTGGCGGCCTACGACGACCGAGGTTGGCACCGCACCGGCAGCTTCGGAATATTTGGGGCTACCGCGGCGGTCGGCAAACTGCTAAGCCTATCCCAAGAACAGATGGTCCATGCCTTTGGCATCGCCTACAGCCAGTCAGCCGGGAACCGGCAATGCATCATCGATGGCGCGCTGACCAAACGCTTCCAGGCAGGCCAGGCGGCCCACGGCGCAGTATTGGCGGTGTTCTTGGCCAAAGAGGGGTTCACCGGAGCGGAAAACGTCTTTGCCGGGCAGTATGGATTCTTTCCCATGTACCAGCCGGACGGCTATGACTTGTCGCTCATCGACCAGGGTTTGGGAGAGGAATTCATGGGAGACCGGATCAGCTTCAAACCGTATCCCTGTGGCCGTCCCACCCACAGCTATATAGATGCGGCGGTCAAACTGCATGGCGAACTCGATCTGGGCAACAAGACCCTCGAATCCGTTGTAGTCCGGACCGACCCTGAGACCTATTCATCCCGCTACAGCGTCTCCTCGGGCGTAGTCCGGCCCCAACAGCAGGTCGAGGCCCAGTTCAGTCTTCCCTATCTGATCGGCTGCGCTTTGGCCCTAGGCGGAGTGGGTATCGACCATATCAACGCCTTTGACGACCCAGCGGTGTTGGCTGCTTCAGCCCTGGTCCAGGCTGAAAGCAAAAACGGCGCCCCAAAGGGTTGGGCCAAAATCGAAGTGGTCTGCGCTGGGGGAATGTCGGCGTCGGTCGAATTGGAGCCGCCGTCGGGCTCCCCAGACAATCCTCTGTCAACAGAACAACTGAAAGACAAATTTCGGGACTGCGCCGCCCACGCTTCACGGTTGATCGCAACGGAGTCGGTCGAGAAGATGATTTCCTTGATATTGGACTCGGACTCCCTGTCTGATTCGAGGGATTTGGTCCGTCTGTCGGCTGTTCGAGCGTAAATCACCCAAGAGGAAAGTTTATTTGTCCACTGAAGAAACTATCAAAGACGCGATCGATACTCTGATCCGGGCAAGGCCGGGATTCTGGAGCCGTACCGCTTGCGGGGTCACTCGTTCATTGGGACAGATTCCGGCGTTGTTGGACCGGAACGCCTATTCGGTGGAGACATCCCGCACCCGGATACTGCTGATCGGTGGGTTGACCGGCTATCAGGCAGACGTGGACATGGCGCTGCATGCCCTGGAATTGTTCGCCGGTGGCGGCGACTCTCTGTCACTACGCATCGCCCTCAGCGCCGTGCCTTGCGCCAACCCTGATGGACTGCGTTTGAACGTGGCTCCGGGCAACGGCACGGGAGGCGATCCATCCGGTTTTTACCCTCCCGAAGGTAAATTCTTTTACGACCCAGAAGACCCAGAGAAACGGTACCTGTGGCGTTGGATCTGTTTCCAAGCGCCGGACCTAGTGCTGGAGCTGCAATCCGGCGACTCGCTAAAATGGGAAGCCAATCAGGCCGCTCAATCCCTAGCGCCTGGACTCGCCGCTAAGACTATCTCCGGCGAACAGGGTTTGTTGGCGGCCTTGGGTACCGGCCATCCGGACGGCCTCGGCACTATCCCCGGGCTGCGGATGACGGCCACCGACGAACAACTGCCACGGGAGTTGGGCCGATTGTTCAGCATGCTGCGCCAGTTGGATGTACTGGACCGGTCCGACGCCCGAAAAGCCCTCGATTCCCGCCGAAACCGGCCCAAGATAGAGATCGCCAACGTATTGGCAACGGCTTATGGCCACACCTTCGAACCGGTCGTCTACACCCAGGGGGTGCCCATCAGCGGCCGCCTACGGCTCCTCCAATTGGAACCAGGCGGTGATGACCCGCTCCCCGGAATCACGAGCCTACTGGAGAGGTTTGCAACGGGTGGCGTGCCTGAAGACCTGGCGCCATCGGCGTTGGCATCGGTGGTCTGGGCCGATGAACTGGCCGACGCTGCCGGCGAACCGCGCTACAACGAATTGGCGGTCCAAGCAGCCGAACGTTTCGAGTCCAGAGGGCAAGGCAGCGCACCCAAGCCCTGTGACCCAGACTTCCGCACCGAAGACATGTTCATGAGCGGCGCCGTCCTGGGGCGGGCGTTCAAGCTGACTGGGAACACCAAGTACATTGACCTGTTGGCCAGCTTCATTGTGGACGGTAAGATCCAGCAGAATCATGGACTATTCTGGCATTGTCGCTCAGCAGCCTACTACTGGGGCCGGGGCAACGGATTCGCCGCCATGGGCCTGGCTGAGACTCTGACCTACCTGCCGGAAGACTATGCGCAACGCCCGGTGATCACCACGATGTATGAGCGTCTAATGGCGTCCCTGCGCCGCTTGCAGCACCCGTCCGGCACGCTAAACCAGGTGTTGGACATCCCTGGCTCCTATTTGGAGTTCACCGCAACCTGCATGATGGGCTACGCCATGGCCCGCGGTCTGCGCCTGGGCTTCCTTTCGCCCGATTTTCGTGAATCGGTGGATTTGGCCTGGCAGGCAGTTGCGCAACGGGTTGACGATGTCGGCAACGTCGTGGACGGCTGCGCAAGCACCGGGGTGCAGAACAACGTCCGGGAGTACCTGGACCGCCCCGCCATCTTCGGCTTCGACGACCGCAGCGGCGGAATGGCCCTCTGGTTCGCCGTGGAGATGGAACGCCTCGACCGGGGTATCTGACCTAACATACAAGTAGGTGGTCCTGTCCCCCAGTTTTTGAACTATAGCTACAACAGCGTGGCTCAAGAGGTTGTCTGCGCGGAAGAGGCCATCAGCAGCCTGCCCGGAATCCTAGACCGGCTGGGGAGCACTCGGGCGATGGTAGTCTGCGGCCCGTCCATCTTGGAGCAATCCAACGTGGTCCAGCGGGTTCTAGACGCCCTTGGAGACCGGTGTGTCGGCCTGTTCTCAGGCGTCGCGCCCCACTCGCCGGTCCACACTCTGGACGAGGCAATGCGCCTGGCCAAGGACTCGAAACCCGATGCCTTAGTCAGCGTCGGCGGTGGCAGCACCCACGACACCGCCAAGGGAATCGCCACCTTACTGGGCGAGGGCGGGAAGATCCACGACCATCAGGTGATCTTCGAGCCGCCGGACAAGATGATTTATCCTACCCTGTCCAGCCACCGGGTGCCGATAGTCGCTGTCTCGACCACCATGGGCGCTGCTGAACTCAGCCGGGGCGCCGGGTTCGCTGACAAAGACCTGGGCCGCAAGGTGTCGGTGGCCGACCCCGGGGCCATTCCTCGCTCCATAGTCATTGACGGCCAAGCATTGGCGACCACGCCCATGAGCATCCTGCTGTCCACAGCCATCGGCCAGTTGCGCGTGGCTATCGAGTCGGTCTATTCAGTCAAGCACAACCCGATCTGCGATTCATTGTCCCTGTATGCCATCTCGATGCTGGTGAAAAACCTGCCGGAATGCTCGAAGCTAGAGATGGACTGTCTCCTAAACACCAAGACGGCCGCCGCCATGGCGTCTTTGGGCAGCGCGGGTGGCGGCATCAATACGGCTACGGCCCATCACGTGGGCGGGATCTTTGACGTGCCCCACGGTGAGGCCAATGCAATCATGCTGCCCCACAGCATGAGGTTCAACGCCGAAGCCTCTGCTGACCGGCAGGCAATGATCGCTCAAGCCATGGGGGTGAATACTGCTGGGATGAGCGACTACGAAGCCGCCCTGGCAGCCGCAGATGCCGTCGAAGAATTGCGTGATTCTCTGGGCCTTCCCAACCGGCTACGGGACGTTGGCGTGCCTGAAGAGGGATTGGTGTTGATCGCGGCGGCGACCCTGAAAGACCGGTCCCTCGCCACCAACCCGACGCCGGTCACCGACGCCGGACCAATCATGTCTGTGTTGCGCAGTTCCTGGTAGGGCGGCTATTGGCCTAGGCGAAGAACTCGCGGACCAGCTTCAAGAACGCGTCGGTCTGTTCCATCTCGGGTCGGTGCCCGCAATTGGCGATTATCTCGAACCGGGCGCCTTGGATAGCCTGTTTATAGGCTTCTCCGGCGCTGATTGGGATGACGCCGTCATTCTCGCCCCAGACTAATAGCGTGGGCAGGTCCCTCAGCCGTCCAAGCAGGTGAGGCAGGGCCGGAGCGTACATGTAGGGACGCCAGGTTAGGCGGGCGGCCTCTTCTCTAGATGCTTCCCAGATCTCGATCTGCTCAGGGTCGGCTTCTTCAGGGTAGGCGGTCTGGTATTCCGGAGTTGAAGCGGCGTCCAAGAAACACTCTTCCATGTACTCCCTCGCCACAATTAAGAACATGTCGAGTATTTCGCCTGTTGGAGGCTTGATTCCAGCGGGCGCAACTAAGACCATCTTGTTGATGGACTGGGGAGACTGGCAGGCCATCTCAGCCGCAAGCCAACCGCCCAGAGACAATCCCAGTATATTCACGCGCCCCAGGTCCAATTCTTCGATGACTCGCAGGTACCAACTGGCCAGTTCTCTCACGCTCATGACCCATTCAAGTTGGTCTGTTACGCCGAATCCAGGGTGAGACGGCATGTGTAGCGTGAAGTCTTCGGATAACACTTCTGCATAGCGTAGAGGGGGCGTCTGGCCGTTTTCGTCGTGTAGCACTAATAATGGGTCGCCGGTGCCGCCCTGAATGATATGGAGTTCGGCGCCGGCTACCTGAATAGTTTTCTGTGTCCAAGTTTGGGACCCAGTGGACATTTATTTGCTCCTGTTGAGGGTTACTTGCCTCACAATAAACAAGGCAGTCCTGATTCTGCGTCGTGCCTTGGGGATTGTCAACCCGATGCAGGCGTGGAAACTGGATTTTCGATGCCAAGACAACAAACTTGGAAAAGTCAGGCAATACACGACTGCGCTAGGCTTAAATCTCATCATTTAGAGAGTCGTCAAGCCGTTTGACTACCGAATTGGTGCCTGCTATCATTTCGGCAGGTGCCCTTGCCACCAGACCATGTCTGTAGTGGCGGATACCGGGAGACTTAACATGAGTAAATACGTTACCGCTAACCTCTGCGTTACCAACCTTAGAAATATCTCCACCTGCCCCCTTTCCTTCTACTAGCTACCCATTCACCAAATTTCCATATACGGGCGCCCCTACCGGGCCTAATCAGGCGATACATTTTCCGGTGTCAGTCCTGACCGATACCGGAATCCATTCCCGCAGCAGTTCATATCTAACGGTTTATATTTCCGCCGCTAGACGATTGCTGTATCTAAATGAGGAAACTATGAATACTCAAGAAATGGGCCATCTTTCTTCCCTTTACGGAGGGTATTGGAACCATAACGTTCTCGATTTCTGTTACATGACCAACCGGTACTTCCCGCCAAGGCAGATGATTGATGACATGCAATCCCGATTGCCGGAACTGATCGGCAGTTACCCATCCACCAACTGGTTTCTTTCATCGTTATTAGCCGAACAGGTCGGCGTCAGTGAGCACGAATTAGTTGTCGGTAACGGCGCTAGCGAGCTCATCAATGCGGTTGTCTCGCGGTACGTTCATCGCCTGGCAGTGCCGGTTCCTACGTTTGAGGAATTCGTGAACCGCGCCAAGATTCTTGGCCGAGAAGTCCGTTCTTTTACGCCATCACAACGCTTTGACCTGGATATCGACGAATTTATTGATCACGTGACAAAGACGGACTCAGACTCTGCGCTCCTCATTCGCCCCAACAACCCAACGGGTAGTTATCTCTGTAAGAGCGACTTGGTGTATTTTCTGGATCGAATGAAGGCTCTCAACCTGGTGTTGGTGGACGAATCCTTCTTGGACTTTGTTGACGCTGAGGCTGATCCATCTGCATTGGACCTTATCGGCGAGTATCCAAACCTATTGATCCTGAAGAGCCTATCTAAGAACTGTGGCATTCCGGGTATCAGGCTCGGGTACGCGGCAACCGGTAATGCAGAACGGTTGGCCGATTTGCGCAAGGACGTGCCAATTTGGAGTATCAACTCATTCGCCCAATTTTTCCTTGAGGAGATGGGCGGGTACAGTCAGGAATACATCGAATCATGCTTCCAAGTCAGACAAGCGACTAAGAAATTGGTCAAAGACCTTGAGTCGGTACCCTATCTTCATCCGTACCCCACACAGGGAAACTTTGTCCTCTGCCGGGTCTTACACGGGTTCACCGGAGCGGAGCTTGCCGAACGCCTATTTGAAGACAGCCGAATCCTGATCAATGACTGCGGTTCGAAAGAAGGACTTGAGGGCAATTTCATACGGATCGCCTGCCGGACCGAAGCAGACAACGATCGAATATTGGAATCCCTAATGCGGCTTGCGAAATTCACCCAATCAGACGAAGTCGGAGCCGTAAGTGCGAGGTAACTGATGAAAGGACTGATATTGTCCGCGGGTATGGGCACTCGACTCGATCCGCTAACCCGTACCTGCCCTAAATGTATGGTCCACGTGGCCGGCCGGCCGATGATGGAGTACCAATTGGATGCTCTGAGGAAGGCAGGCGTGGTCGAATGCACGATCGTCGTGGGGTACATGGCCGACGCGATCCGAGATTATTTCGGCGCCTCCTACCGGGGACTCAACCTGTCCTACGTGGAGAACACGGTCTACGCCGAAACCAACAACCTCTATTCATTCTGGCTGGCAAGGGCCGAACTGGACGACGACACTCTGCTTCTGGAAGCGGACTTGGTATTTGATACCCAGTTGGTCAGCCAACTGGTGAGTATGGACGAATCCAATGTGGCCGTCGTGGACCGATACCAGCCAAGTATGGACGGCACTGTGATTTTGGCCTCTGGTGATTTTGCTGAATCGATGATCCTCAAGTCAGATCAAGGCCGGTGGTTTGACTACCGCACAGCCCTAAAAACCGTGAACATATACCGGCTTTCAAAAGAAACCTTGGCGAACGTTATCCTCCCTGAGATGGAAGCGTTTCTAAACGATGGCCGAACAGGCCAATATTACGAAGCAGTATTCGCTAGCCTGATCGCCTCAGGGCGCATGGAGATGGCCGTGCTGAATACAGGAAACAAGAAGTGGGCGGAGATCGATACGCTGGACGACCTCAAAAAGGCGGAAAAGATGTTTGCTTCTGCCCCAGCCGCGATCGGTTAACCGCAGTGGCCGGTGCGGCCTCTAGGAATTTGCAGGAGATGTTTATTGAGCACGGCGGATGAATGGTCCAAACAGAGCGCGATAGATTATTACGCTCAACATCGTCACGAGGTCTCAGACCTCTATCCTTCTGAAAAAGTATTTCTTCCGCGGGTGTTATTTCCAGGCATTAAGGTGCTGGATGTGGGTTGTGCCTCGGGCGGGTTCTTCAACATCATGCGTACCTACGAGCCGGCGATCGAATACACCGGGATCGATCTATCGGTGAAAGCCGTGGGAATGGCCCGCGAAAGGTATCCAGAAGCTAAGTTCATCGTCACGGAAGGCTTTGGGTTGCCATTTGAGGACAACACTTTCGATTTGGTCCATTGCACCAGTGTTTTCAACAATGAACCCAATTACCAGGCGATGTTACAAGAGATGTACCGAGTCTCCAGCCGATTTGTTCTGGTCGATATAAGACTACTTAAGAACATCGGTAAACAGCAAAACTCAATCTACAATATCCAATTTGAAGGCGGCCGTGTTGAAGCCACGGTTCCGTACGTCGTGAATGATGCAGATGAGGTAGCCAACTTTATCCTCGGGTTAAAGCCCAAGCCCAAGGCGCTGCGCGCGACCGGTTACTTCCACCAAATGGCCAAAGAGGCTGAACATTCGGATTTCGAAGTCTGCATGACTGTATTATTGGTCCAAAAAGGAGATGCCGGGAGCGGGGCGACGGTGATAGACCTGGGTAACCTGCCCATTGAGTTTTCCGTTTCCGGCGACTGAGTCGACGCTGGCCTTTGATACGCCGGAAATTTGAACCAGAAAGACGGGTATCACCCTCGGCCAATATGGTCAAATGGCCAATTCCAACCCAACGCCCAAAGTCTCGACAATGTCGGACTTGGCTATCTTCGCCATCTTGCCGATGGTCCTGCTTGGCGGATTGCTCGCTGGCCTGGTTGCCTCAGGAGTTCTCTCTCTAAAACCGTCAACAAACGGTAAAGGCGCCGTCGAGGCCCTGCTTTTGGGTTTGGCGGGAGTCCTGATCACCGGCAAGGACGACGTAAAACTGCGGTCTTCTAACGGCTTAGTAACCGTTGCCGTCCCTGCGGGCTCGGTATCTTCTCCAATCACCTTGAATTAGCACGAGGCTGGGTTCTCTGATAGGCGGGAGATGCCCCAGGGTTTCACCTGCGCTGGGGGATTGTCCGTAACTTCATCGGACGCGGGAGGTGACTCAGTCGATCTACAGCGGATGTTGTCCATCACTGTAGCGATCGGGCGTGACGAACTAGCCTTGGCAGAGGCCGATTATTCGCGTTTCGTGATCCATCACTACATGAACCGCTTCCAGAACTGGGAAACGTTACCCACCCAGGCCGACCCGGTAGCGTCTCAGGTGACGGCCCAGGTTGGCGGCCTAAGCCTGTTTGCGCTCACTGTCGGTTCGCCGCCCGCTTCCAGCCGGTCCCAGAAACGCAAGGGAACAGGTCTCCAGGAGAACGGTAGCCCGGTTTCCGGAACAAGATTTGTGTATTCTTAGCCGTGGTGGGAAAATGGCCAGGCTCGCCATCACCTGTAACAGCCATCGGCGGGCAAAACCAACGATTGAGGAGAAACGACGTGGCGTCAATCAGAGTTAATAAGGCGAAGCAGAAATTGCAGAAGGGGGAAGTTATCACCGTGGTTTCCGGTCTGCAGAGCAGCGACATTATCGATTTCTTGGGTCCAATGGGCTTCGACGCAGCTTG
>Ga0207963_1000142_pt1 | contig 35016 bp, 28 predicted proteins | sample Knorr_S15_td_NAD_FD_185604 | JGI IMG/M metagenome (GOLD analysis project Ga0207963, IMG submission 185604) | Marine microbial communities from Southern Atlantic Ocean transect - Knorr_S15_td_NADW_ad_2500m_LV_A (SPAdes) (version 2) | ecosystem: Environmental > Aquatic > Marine > Oceanic | place...
GCCACCGAGAGCGGCGCGTCAGCCGCGCCGGTTACCGTCGCCCCCATGAGCAACAGCGCCAATGCCCCCGCACCCAGGCCCCTCATGAGCGATCGCACTGGATCAGAGCCCCGGCAGCGTATCGAGCTGGAGCGCGCCGGTGCTCGCCCCGTGTGAGTCCACGGGCACGCCCAACTTGTCCATGAGCGTCACGAGCAGGTTCGCCATGCCCGGATCGTCGCCATACTCGAGGTGCCGGCCGCCGCGCAGGCTTCCCGCGCCCCCGCCCATCACCAACAGCGGCAGGTTACGGCCGGAATGCCGCGTGCTGTTGGAGATGCCCGAGCCGTAGAGGATCGTCATGTTGTCCAGCAGGTTGCCGTCACCATCCGGGGTCGCGCGCAGCTTACCCAGATAGCGGGCGAACAGTTCGGTGTGATAGCGGTTGATCCTCGACATGCGCTCGACCAGCTCCGGCTGATCATTGTGATGCGAGAGCGGGTGGTGCGCGTCCGGGACGCCGATCTGCGGGTAGGGCCGCGGGCTCTGCTCCTTGCCGATCATGAAGGAGATCACACGGGTCAGGTCGGTCTGCAGCGCCAGCAGCTGCAAGTCGAGCATCAAGTCCAGGTGGTCCTCGAAATCAGCCGGTGCGCCTTCCGGCTGCTCGAAATTGGGCAACTCGATATCGATTTGAGCCTCGGCGCGCTCGATGCGGCGCTCGACATCGCGGATGGCCTCGGTGTACTGCTCCACTTTGATTTGATCCTGCGCACCGATCTCCCGGCCGAGCTGGCCGAGTTTGTCGAGCACCGAGTCGAGGATGCTCCTCTGCTGGCTCAGCCGCATCTCACGAGCCCCGCGCTCGGTGGAGCCTGCGTCGCCGAAGAGGCGCTCGAACACGGCGCGAGGATTGTACTCCATCGGTAGCGGCTGTGTGGGGCCGCGCCACGAGAGCGTATGCGTATAGACGCAGCTCAGGTTGCTGCTGCACGCGCCCGCGTTTGCCGACGCGTCCATGGAGAGTTCCAGCGAGGCTAGTTGGGTAATCCGGCCGAACTTCCGCGCCAGCACCTGGTCCATGGATACGTCCGCGAAGATCTCGGTCTCGGTGCGCCCGCCCTGGGGGATCCCGGTCAGGAATGACCCGGAGGCACCCGCGTGGATCTGATTCCAGTTCGCTCGGATCCCCGATAGGACCAGCATCTGATCCCTGAATGCCGCGAGCGGCTCGAGGATCGGCGTGAGTGCGAAATCAGCGCCTGACGTCATGGGCGACCAGTACTCCATCGCCATGCCGTTGGGCACGTAAAACGTTTGGAAGCGATGCACGGGCTCGGCGGATAGTCCACGCAGCCCGACGGGCACCATCGCGTCGAGAAGCGGGAGGGCGAGGCTCGCGCCCAGACCCTTGATCAGGGTTCGTCGGGGGAGCGATTTCCCGGTCAGGATAGTCGTCATCTGTGAGCTCCCAAGTGTTCGGTTTCCGGCCTCAGTTCGCTTCTACGGACCTGCGCATCAAGAAGGCCTGACTCTGGGTGATTCCTGTTACGATCGATGACCAGCGGTAACCGCCCTCTTCGGCGTCGCGCACGATCTGCCTAACCGTCGGCTGATCGAAGTGCTCCAGTGGACGTCCCAACGCATACGACATGAGCTTCTCGGTTACTGTGCGCACGAACTGCTCATCGTTCTCGAGCAGGAACGAGCGCAACGCGGCGACTCCACCGAGCTCGACCCCGCTGGGCCACATACCGCGGCTGTCCACCGGCTCACCGAACTCGTCCAAGTCCCGCCATCCTCCCACGGCATCGAAATTCTCCAGCGCGTAACCCAGAGGATCCAGGAGCGAGTGGCAACTCGCGCACAGGCGATCGGACCGGTGCTGTTCCAGCCGCTCACGGATGCCCAACGCAGCCGTTCCCGCGCCCTGGTCCAAACTGGTATCGACGTTGGCCGGCGGCGGAGGTGGGTCCGCACCCAAGATATTGTCCAGCAGCCACTTGCCCCGCAACACGGGTGACGTGCGGTCCGGATAAGCGGTGATCGCCATCAGACCCCCGTGCCCGAGCAGACCGCCGCGTTGCTCGGGGTTGGGAAGCGTGACCCGGCGCGCGCGACTCCCGTACACACCCGGGATCCCGTAGAACCGCGCCAAGCGTTCGTTCGCGTAGGTGTAGTCCGCGCTCAACAGCTCCGTGATCGGACGATCGTCGCGAATCGTGCTGGCGATGAACATCTCCGTCTCCTGACGGAACGCGTCCAGGAGACTCTCGTCGAAATCAGGATATTTGAGCGGATCGGCGAGCTTTTCGGGGATGAGGCGCAGGTTCAGCCACTGAGCCGCAAAGCCTTGTACGAGTGCGTTGATCGCGCGCTCATCCGCCAACATCCTCCGAACCTGTTGCTCGAAGACCGCGGGATTCGTCAGGCGTCCGTCTTCGGCCAACTCCAGCAAAAGCTCGTCGGGGATACTGCTCCATAAGAAGAAGGACAGGCGAGAGGCGAGCTCCACGCCATTGATCTCATAGACCTCGTGGGCTTCGACCCCCGGGGGCACACGACTGACGCGCACCAGGAACTCGGGGTCGACCACCAGTCGCTCCAACGCGAGCTGTATCCCTGAGTCGAAGCTGCCACCTTGCGCACGACCTTGGCGGAAGAAGTCGAGCAGCACGTCGACGTCCTCCCGGGTGGCCGGCCGGCGATAGCCGCGTCGAGCCATTCGCGACAGGATCCTCTCGGCGCACGCTTCTTCTGGAGCGCCCGCCGCGGGACGGCACACGAAGATCTCGTTCCGGCTCGGAGTTTCCGCCACCGTGCCGGTCGCCTCATAGGGCCCCCCGATTTGGAGTGCGTGCACGCTCGCGTAGCCCATGTAGATCTGATCGTTGGTGAGGACGCGCCCTCGCTGAAGCGGCTGCGGCAGCAGTTCCGGCTCCCACTGCTCCCGGATGAACGACACGCCGACCACGGCGGGACCTGCCTCGACGGTCACCCGAGCCTCCAGATGCGTGTCCCCACCGGTCTGCATGTACACCTCCCATTCGGGAGCGCCGAACGAACCCGGCTCGCCCGAGCCCGCGTAGCTGGCGGCCGCGGGACGGGAGTCGAGCGCGCCTCCACCGACCGTGAATCGCTCGACGAGCGCACCATCGAGCCGAAGGTCGAGCTGTTGCGGCCATCCCATGCCCATCAGGTAGTCCTGATACTGCCTACGCAGCTGGATCTTGAGCAGGTACTCCCCATCCACCGGAAAATCGTACCGCACTGCGATGCCGCCGCGAGATCCGAACGGGAGGTCCTCGGCCTGCCGCTGATCCTGAACCACATGCAGCGGGATCTCGAAGGTCTCCACCCCGGGAGCCACGGGTGGCAGGCCCGTAGCCAGGCGCGTCACCTGGCGCGCCACCGACATGTATCGCTCCATGTGCGTGGTCGTGATCGAGAGCGAGTTGGCGAAATTGTCGAAGCTGCCATCCGCGGTCTCGTCACCCGGCAGGAGCGACTGCACGTCCACCTCGAGCGCGAACAAGTCGTTGATCGCGTTGTTGTATTCCAGGCGGTTCAAGCGATGCACCGGATTCGTCGTGCCCGGGTTGGGGTCGCCACTAGCGGCCGCCCGATCGAGCTCCGTCTCCAACCAGCTCGCCACCAGCTCGTATTCGGCCGGATTGGGCCGCAACTCGTCACCAGGCGGCATCGTGCCCGTGCGCAGCTTCCGGATTACGGTCTCCCATCGGTCTGAGGCCGCACCAGGCTCTTCGACGTCCAGCACGTCGAGCGCCAGCCCGCCGGTCATGCGCCGCTCATTGTGGCAGCGAACACAGTATTCGTCGATTACCGCGCGTACGTCGTCCGGGTCGATGGCGGTCGGGTCTGGGGCGGTTGGGTGGGTTGCAGTTGGGTGGGTGGCGGTTGCCGTGGGCGTGGCGATGTCGAGTGTGGCTGGACCGCCGAGGGCATGGCCCGCACGTGTCGTAAGCGAGCCGATGACCACCATCGCCATCCCCAGCCCTAGCACGAGCGCGAGGATTGACGCGTGTCCAGCGGTGGAGTGGGGGTCCTTCATTCGTCGTGATCCGCCGCATGCGCCGCGACCCGCTTCACTTCCTCGTGCGAATGATCCTGCCGCAGCGCCCGGTTCTTCAAGCGCAGGCCCTGTTTGGCTCGGGCCTGGGTGCCCTCGGAGCTCACCGCGGATCTCGACATGATCTTCTCGAGCTCGTGACTTCCGCATGAGAAGCATTGCGGCGCCGGAGAGGACTCCAGCACCAGGTGTTCGAGCTCGTTTCCGCACGCACGACAGCGGTATTCGAAGATGGGCATAATGTCACCAGCCAGACCCGGTTATGGACCGAGAATAGCTGGAAAAGGCCACTCAGAACACCGCGATCGGATTCACCGGTGAGCCCGTCCCGTTCGGAATCGGCAACGGAGCGATCGTAAGCATGAATTCCCACCGCCCTTGGGCTGCCGCCATATCGGCCAACGCGTCGAGATCCGCGCGATCGAGCAGGTGGATGCCCAGCATGGTCAGCGCGAAGTCGTGCAGCGCCAACGTAGGCAGGTCGCCCTCAGGGCGCGGCGTGTAACCGGGCGTCTCCCATCCCAGCACCGCGATGTCTCGCGCCTTCAGCCACGGGATGACTGAATTGTCGAAGCCGGCTGCTTCGGCCCACGTATCGAACGGCCCGACGGCCTCGCGCCGTGCCCAGCGGCCCCAGCGCAGCAGCATGGCATCGCCCGAGCCTACTCGTACACCGGTCTGCGCCTCCCACGCCTCCAGATCCGCGACGGTGATGCGCGTTCCCGGCTCCAGGTAGGGCACTCCCTTCAATCTGGCGATGTCGTAGAGCACGCCGCGGGTCACGATTCCGCCCTTCATGGTGAGCACCGAGTTCTTGAGCGCGCCGCCCTCCATCGTGACCAGGTCCTCGATCGGGTAGCCGTTCCACATCTTGCCGCCGAAGAAGCGATGCGCGAAGCCGTCGATGTGCGTCGAGCCGAGACCGTGGATGCAGCGATACGCCACCCTGTCACTCGCCCCTCTCGCGCTCGCGTTCACCATCTCCCACTGCACGGGGCAGGGGTTGTCTACGCCCTCTTGGGTCTGCGCGGTGCGAGCGAGCGAAACGGTGATCCCCTCCTGAACCAGCGCAGCGGCCGCCCTGCGTTTAGCCGGCGTGATGAGGTTGAGCGCGCCGATCTCGTCGTCGGGCCCCCAGCGGCCCCAGTTCGAGAGATTCTCCAGCCAACCTTCGTACTGCGCCTCTGTGATCAGCGGGAGGACCTCTTGAGCGCTGGCCGCGGGGACGGTGCCCACGAGCGCGAGCAACAACGTGGCCGCGGTACCTGCGCTGATCGTGAGAATCGGTCGACGGGAGATCTTCATGTCGTCACCTCGTTGGGCTGTCCGTTCGGCTATCCGTTGGGCTGTCGCGGGCATCTCGCCAGCGATTGCGTCAAACTGAGAAGTGAGGGCCGATCCCGCCATGTGCTGGACCCGGCTCGACGGCAATCCTACCTGACAGCGATCGCTCTGGCGCTGCCGATCGTCGCGGTGGTCGCTTGGCAGCAGTTCTCCGGTGCGGGCGAGGGGCTGCCGACCCACCCCGTCGGTGTTGAAGCGGAGGGGCCACCGGCGAGTGGCACGTCCTGGTGCTGGGGTTCGCTGACTTTGGTGGTGTCACGCTCAACGCGGTGGTGCGATAGCGGCTAGCTGGTCCCGCCGATCGTGCCCCACGGGGTGGCCAACCCTAGCGAGACTCCAAACGGAAGGACCACCAGTGGTCCGGGCGCGGTGTGCCGAGTGGCGCGGCCGGGTTCAGGTCCGTGCTGTGTACTTGCAGCTTATCCAGTCTCGCGCCCCACGCGCGATCGAGTTCCTGCGCATCCATGATCCGTGTCGCGGTCACCGGGTATACGGTCTCCTCGAGTCGCAGCCTGATCGTGCTGTCGTCGACGACTATGCCGGCCCAGCGCTTGGCGTCGCATCGGCTGCAGCTCAGGTAGAGCTCTCCGCTGCTCGTGGACATGCAGTTGAGGTTGATGGAGTACGGCATGAGAGCGGCACCAACCTGGATCTGACACAGCGGGACGTCGTTGGCGAAAGACCAGTCCGAGATCGCTTCGTCTGGGCCGGCACCGAACAGGTAGCCTCCGGGCGAGCGCTCGCAGGGACACGTGGCCGACCACACCACGAATGCGGTCGACATCAAACCCACGACCACGATGCCCAGCACCGCCAGACGGCGCTTGAGCTTGGATGACTTGCTCTGCTCTTCAGTCATGGCTTTAGGATAGGAGCTGGGGACGCACACGCAACGGTGTGACGGCACGGCATCGCGTCGGACCCTCAGCGGCGCTCCAGCGGTAAGACAGACATGAGCATGAAACCCACGCCGGCGGACGACGTCCTGGCGATGCTCGCGATCGCGGTGGGCTTTGCCTCCAACGCGGCGATCACCATGGCGCTCTTCTATACGCCGCCTGCGCTGCTCGACTCGCGCGTGCTCCATCCCGCTCCGTTCGAGGAGTCGGCGGTGTACCGGTTGGACTTCCGGGACCGGGTCCTCATGTCGGGGCCTGAAGATGAGCGGACCGGCTGGGCCCCCATGGCGGACCGGCCGGAAGTGATCTGGGAGTTTCGGGCCCGGTAGCTCCCCGACCAGCTAGCCGGAAACGCGCATTTCGGACTTGAATCCGTTCGTGCCCGAGTACGACCAGTCGGCCTCCCCACTTCTATGTGTGTGCACCACGGACTCGTATTGCACGTAGTCGTGGTAGGATCTGGAAGGGAGTCCGGTGATGGTGATTGGGCTGCCATCGAGGCCTGGAAACAACTTCATCTCCACAGTCGACTCGGGAACCGAAAATCGGAACGTGTCTGAGGTCTCCGACACGGTCAAAGGCACACGCACCTGGACCTGAGCGAGCCGAGCGAACCCCCCGAACGCAACGGGCATGAGTCGATCGAGCGTCACGATCTCGGTGCCGCCGAGCGCATCGTCGATGTAGATCCGCGTCCAGCGTCCCATGTAGAAGGTCACCACGAAGTTGATACCGGCTAACGAATCGCCCTCGAATTGACCCTCTCGGATCTGGATCAGCCGCGAGCCGTGGCAGGTCCGCTCAGGTCGCCCAAAGTTGCACGAGCAAGGAATGTCACAACTGCAGCATTCCGAGATGTTGGCCGTGAATGACCAGCGACGCAGGGTCGCAAAAGGGACGCGGCTCGGGCCAAGGACCGGCGCGACCGCTACCGCTCCCACCAGTTTGCTGAATTCTCTCCTGTCCATGGCGACGCCTCTCCCCGTGTAAGTACGGCCACGCAGTTGATGGCCCGATCGTAGACTCCGCTCCGGAGACGGTCAACGCGCCGCGGGAACTCATCAGCGGAGGCGTGCGTTGCCAGGTGTGTTCGCGCCGTCGATGTTCCCGGCTCAGGCGCGTTCGAGCGGGAGCGCGTATCCGTGAGAGGCGAATGGACCTGACCCCCGAGCAACAATCGATCCGCGACGCGGTGCAAAAGCTCTGCGTCCCGTTCGACGACGACTACTGGCTCGAGCGCGATCGCAGCGAAGAATTCCCCTTCGACTTTCATCGCGCGATCGCGAACGGAGGCTGGCTCGGCATTGCGATGCCGGAGCAATACGGTGGTGGGGGCCTGGGCGTCACCGAGGCCGCCTTGATGATGCATACCGTGGCGAACTCAGCCGGTGCAATGAGCGCCGCCTCCGCGATCCACATAAACATCTTCGGACCCCACGCGATCGTCGTCTTCGGTACGGACGAACAGAAGCAACGCTGGCTCCCGCCACTCATCAGAGGTGAGACAAAGTCCTGTTTTGGCGTCACCGAGGCCGATGCCGGCCTGGACACCACTTCGATCGCGACCACCGCTCGGCGTACCGACGAGGGCTACGAGATCCACGGCAAGAAGGTCTGGACGTCCACCGCGCAGGAAGCCGACAAGATCATGCTGCTGGCCCGCACGACGCCCAAGGAGGAGTGCGAGCGGCACACCGATGGCATGACCCTGTTCTACACCGACCTGGACCGCGATTACTGCGACGTAACGACGATTCCCAAGATGGGTCGCGCCTCCGTCGACTCGTGTGAAGTGTTTGTCGATGGTTTGCCGGTGCCCGCGGAAGACCGGGTTGGGGAGGAAGGGCAGGGCTTTGCCTGCCTCCTGCACAGCCTCAACCCGGAACGCATCCTCATCGCAGCCGAGGCGATCGGCATCGGACGGAACGCTTTAGCCCGCGCGACCGAGTACGCCAAGACACGCGTCGTATTCGATCGTCCAATTGGCCAGAATCAGGCCATCCAGCATCCGCTGGCTCAGAGCTGGATGGAGCTGGAAGCGGCCTGGATGATGACCATGCGCGCGGCCAGCCTCTACGATTCGGGCGAGCCGTGCGGGCTCGAGGCCAACGCCGCCAAGTACCTGGCCGGGGAAGCGGGCTTTCAGGCCTGCACGCGCGCCGTGATGACCCACGGCGGCATGGGCTACGCCAAGGAATTCCACGTGGAGCGGCTGCTTCGCGAGGTAATGATCGCGAGGCTGGCTCCGGTCAGCCCCGAGCTCATCCTCTGCCATATCGCGGAGAAAGCGTTGGGGCTGCCGAAGTCCTATTGATGCGAGTGGTCACCGCTCCGCCGATCGATCCGCGCCGAGTCGTGCGCCGCTACTGCGCTATGCCTCCCAACCGTACCGCCGTCGCTCCTCCGAGATGGATGCCGTTGAACAGGAACTTGAAGGTCGCGTGAGGCTGTGACCGCTTCTTGATGAGCGGACCGAACAGGAACATGCGGCCGTCGCCGAGCTTGGCCTCTGAAACAGTTGTGCCGCCGAAGAGCCTGTGCTCTCCCCACGCCCACCCGCTCAGCAGCGGCGTCTCGGAATCGAACCACGCCACGGGGGTGACGCCCTGGCTGGTGGCTTGCGGCAAGAGGCGGAAGACGGGGCTGTTGTTGAACATGATGTTGGTGCGCTGCCCGAAGCCGTAGGCCAGCGGATGAGTGTTGTCGACCGCCATGTCGAGCACCGAGCTGGGCACATAATACGCGGCGCGCCCCAACGGCCGGTCCTGACCGTCCGTGAGATGGTTCGTCATGGGCAGGCCGGCGTGCGCGGCGATCGAGGTCGATGAGCCGATAGCCAGCAGCGTACCGCCGTCCCGCACGAAGTCGATGAGGTTGGGGATGGTCTGCCCGGCGGTGACGCTGCCGAGCATCGGCTGGTACTCCTGCGGGATGTTGCCGCCCCCTCCCCCCCCGAAGCCGCCAAAGCCACCACCGCCGCCTCCGGGGATGCCGCCGTCTTCGAATACCAGGACGTCGAAGTCGTCCACGAGCCCGGGCGCATCGAGCGCTTGGGGGTAGACCACCTCGTACGGGAACTCGTACTGCTCGAACATCCAGCGCGTCCAACCGGATGACATGGAACCGCCGTATCGGTCCCAGAGGCCGACGGTGACGGGGCTGAGCTCCAGTGCGTCAACATTGGGTGTCGAGGCCACGCCGACGAAGTCCAGCCCGAGCTCAGGCGCGATTTCCGCAATCATTTCGCGACTCGTCGCCGTCGCGGGCACCCACAGCGTACCCGCGGGCCAGCTCTGACCCGCGGCGGTCACGGGGTCCGATATCCAGTAGACCTTCTGGTCCGCGGCGAGCAGGCGGTTGGTGGCGATGGCCGCGTCGGTTACGGCATGGCTCACCAGGAAGCCCGCGGCTCCGTCGGCGTCGCTAACGCGACCTGGAGGTGGTGACGAGAAGCCCTGCACGACCTCAAAGGGACCGTCGAAACCGTCCAGGATGCGATCGAATTGCACGCCCATTTGTAGCGCGAGCGTGTATCCCGCGTTGTCGTACGGAGGCACTGGCGGCCCGCCGTCGTACTCGAAGTCGTTGGGATGATCCTGCGGCTCGAACATGTCGTAGACGTGCGGAGCATACGCCTGATCGCTGCGCACGATGAGCGAATTGGCGGGGTAGGCCTTGCCGGCGACGCTGAAGCGCCTGGTTGCCCGGTGGATGGTGACCCCGTTCTTCTCCAGGGTGTTCACGAACTTCACGGCGGTGGGGAAGTCGGGCTGGTCCGAGGGGATGATGTAGCCGCGCGGGTCGCGTAGGTCGGGCTCGCGGAAGCGTTGGAAGCCCTCCGGGGCCAGACCGCCGCGGCCGAAGCCACCACGACCACCGCGACCGAAACCGCCTCGACCGCCGTCGGCTTCGGCCTGCCTCTCAGCCGCCAGCTCGGCGGACACTCTCGCGACCAGCTTGGGCCTGATGGTCCACGAGTCCTCGCTGCCGCGCTCGATGGCCTCTCGCCCCATGCGATAGCGGTTGTGCAGCAACGTCTCCCGATAGCGTGACGCGTAGTCCAGAATCGCTCGGTTGTTGGTGATCGAGTAGTCGACCGACTGCCGGAAATGCCACTCCTGAGGCTCGATCGGCGCGGGCAGATCGTTGACCGCGAGTAGCCGGTCGGGCACGAACTGGATGCGCATCGGGGTCGGGTTGCCCTGCGTCTCGGTCAGGATGCCGATCATGTTGTGGAAGTAACTGGTCGTGCGCAGGTTGCCGTTGAACCACGCGGAATAGTTGGCGCCCTGGCGCATGGTCGCGCCCGGCTTGCCCTCGGACACGAGCCGCTGATGCATCGCGGTGCCCACCGCCTGGATGCCCAGGGTCACGAGCGGATGCACGTTGTGGTTGGGCGGGTCCCGGAACGGCGGTGCGAAGAGCACGGTGCCCGAGGGGCCCGTCTGGTGATGGTTGTACATGATCTGGGGGTACCACTCCCGGAACATGATGCGCGAGATATTCTCGGTCTCGGGCTGGGTCACCATGTAGGAGTCGCGGTTGTTGTCGTGCCCCACGTACTTCTGATAGAGGCGGGGAATGCCGCCCGTGCTTCTCTGCATCGGGTCGGGCTCGCGCATGTACCAGCTCGACACCAGCTCCATCCCGTCCGGATTTGCGTGCACCAGCAGCGTGATCACGTCGTCCAGGAAGCGGTGCGTCTCGGTGTCGTGGAGGCTCACCATCTGGTAGGCCATCTCCATGAGCTGGGCCGCACCTAGCACTTCGGTCGCGTGCAGCCCCCCGTCGATCCATACGACGGCCTTCGCGTTCCGGGACAGATCGGCTGCCTCCTGCTCGCTGAGGTCGTTCGCGAGCGCCAGTCGCCGTGAGTTGCTCTTGTGGCGTTCGAGGTCGGCGTGATTCTCCGGAGACGTGATGATCGCCATGAGGTGGGGCCGGCCTTCGGCGGTGTAGCCGATGGTGTCCAGTACCATGCGCGGCGACTCGGTGGCAAGCGTTTGCCAGTACTCGGTCAGCTGCGTATACGTCGCGAGCCAATAGTCATCACCGATGTTGTGCCCGAACTGGGCCATGGGCGTGGTGACGGCCTGCGCGTGGAGGGCTGGTCCTGTCATAACCAGGAGACCAGCGCAGAGAAGTGTTGGGATGGAGGCCCGCGAAGCGTTTTTCATGATGACTCTACCTAGAGAGTAGCCACTCTGTTGATCTCCCCGCGGTGGACGCATTTTGCGTCGTCACGCCACGTGGCAAGCAAGGATCGGAATGACATGAGTACGTTGAAGACACTTTCGGGTGCTGGTTTGCTCGCGCGAGCGCTCGTGTGCATCGCGCTGGTCACGTTGGCGCTGCTGGGCGTGTCCGTCGCGCTCCTGATCGCCGAAGGTTTCGGGCTGATCCCGTGGTTCGATGTTTTCGCCTCTTCCGCCCTGCTCGGGAACGCCGTCGGAGTCATGGGTCTGCTCATCCAGGAGGTCCACGCTTGAGACCGAGGCGACATCATGGGCGAGCGCTACCTCCGCTTCTGGAAGAGCAAGCTGGGCGAGAAGCTCTTCAGGCTCGCGGGCTTCAAACTGAAGCGCGTCGCGCCGGCGCTAGGGGCCGGCGAGCACCGTGCTACTGAAGTGGTGATCGGCCTCGAGGCGGACCGGCTCTTCGAGGCTCTGCCGAAAGAGACACGCGAGAGCCTCGGGACACTGCCCGAGACCGTGCAAGCGCTGGAACAGGACGCACAGGCGATGCGTCAGCAGGTGGCGGAGATGGACGGCATCCTGGCGGAAATCGGCGACGACGACCCCTCGCGCCCCTCGGCCGCCGAACGGGCGTGCGTGCGTGCGAGCGTCGAAGCCACGAGGGAAGAGGCACAGGGGAAACTGCGCGAAGCGGTCGCGGCGCTCGAGACCATTCGCCTTGGTCTGCTCTACATGCAGGCCGGCACGGGAACCGTTGAGAGCCTCACCATGGAGCTCGAGGCCGCCAAGGGCATCTCGGACGACATGGAGAACCTGCTTGCGGGGCACCGGGAAGTGGAGCGCATCCTGCAGGAGCGCCGGAAGACCGGGGTATTCACCTTGGTGACGGATCCCGGTTGGTTGAAGGACGCGATAGTCGATTCGTTTTAGGTTCTTCCGCCATGATCTCCGTTTCAAACCTCGAAAAGTCGTTCGGCGACCGCACGCTCTTCACCGGCGCGTCCTTCCAGCTCAACCCTGGGGAGCGCTACGGGCTGGTGGGCGCCAACGGCTCCGGAAAGACCACGCTGCTCAACATCCTGTGCGGCGACCTGGAGTCCAGTGACGGTACGGTCTCTGTACCCAAGCATCTGCGCGTGGGCGTCCTGCGCCAGGACCAGTTCGTCTACGAGAAAGAGGAGATTCTCAAGGTCACGCTCATGGGCCATCCGGAGCTATGGCACGCGATGGTGGAGAAGGAGGCGCTGTTGGCACGCGCCGAAGAGCACTTCGACGCCGACCGGTTTTCCGAGTTGGAAGAAACGTTTCAGCGGCACGACGGATACACCGCCGAAGCCCGCGCCGCCACGATCTTGGAGGGTCTGGGCCTGCCTACGGAGGTGCACACCTCTCCGGTATCCACGCTGTCGGGCGGCTTCAAGCTGCGCGTCCTGCTCGCTCAGGTCCTGGCGAGCGCTCCCGACATTCTTCTGCTCGACGAGCCCACCAACCACCTCGACATCATCTCTATTCGCTGGCTCGAGATCTTCCTGAAGGAATTCAAGGGGCCGGTGGTGGTCATCTCTCACGACCACCGATTCCTGGACAACGTGATGACGCACGTCCTGGATGTGGATTACGAGACCGTGCTGCTCTATCACGGGAACTACAGCGACTCCTTGGTGGCGAAGCAGCTGGAGCGCGAGCGCAGAGAAAAAGACATCGCGGCGCGGGAGCGCGACATCGCGCATCACCAGAAGTTCGTGGACCGCTTCCGGGCGAAGGCGAGCAAGGCTCGGCAGGCGCAGAGCAAGGTGCGCATGATCGAGAAGAAGGCTGCGGCGCTCACGCAGCTGCCCATGAGCTCGCGGCGCTACCCCACGTTCCGGTTTGAGCAGAAGCGGGACAGCGGCAAGGAAGTGCTGCGCATCAAGGGCATCAAGAAAGCCTTCGGCGACAACGAGGTGCTGCACGGCGTGGATCTCACCGTGAACCGGGGCGACCGGCTGGCCATCATGGGGCCCAACGGCATCGGCAAGTCCACGCTGCTCAAGATCATCATGGGTGAGTTGCAGCACGACGCCGGAGAGGTCGAGTGGGGCTACGAGACGCATCCCGGTTACTTCGCGCAGGACCGCAGCGAGCAGTTCAAGTCGCCCACGCGCACCGCCGAGGACTGGGTCTGGGATTTTTGTCCCGACAAGGACCTCGGCTTCGTGCGTGGCCGCATGGGGCTGATGCTCTTCTCGGGAGACGAAGGCAAGAAGCGGCTGAGCGCGCTCTCGGGCGGCGAGGCCGCGCGCCTGATCTTCACCAAGCTGGCGCTAGAGCTGCCCAACGTGCTGGTGCTCGACGAGCCCACTAATCACCTGGATCTCGAGTCGATCGAGGCGCTCGTCCAGGGCCTCAAGAAGTTCGAGGGAACACTGCTGCTGGTCTCGCACGACCGTTGGTTCGTGAGCCGACTCGCCACCCGTGTCGTGGAGATCAAACGCAACGAAATCGTCGACTACCTGGGCACCTACGAGGAGTACGTGCACTTCTGCGGCGACGACCATCTGGACGCCGACCGCGTGATCCTCAAGGCCAAGCGCGACAAGAAGGCGAAGTCGAAGGCGGATCGGGCCCGCGCGGCCGAAAACGGGAGCGAAGGCGTGCCTGCAGGGGGCCGGAAACGTGTTTCGAAGGCGCAGAAGAATCGAATGGGCGAGAGCCTCGACACACTGATGGCGCGCATCGACAACGCCGAAGCCCGGGTCGCGGAAATCGATGAGCTATTCTGCCAACCCGGCTACTACGAGCAGACCCCGCCCGATGACGTCAGGGAGCTGGAGGATGAGCGATCACGTCTGAAGGGTGAGGTGGCGGATCTCACCAGCGAATGGGAGCGGACCGAGGAGGAGTTGAGCGCGCTGCGGTAGGGTGCCTCGAGCCAGGCGCCCGACTACCGGAAGCACCAGGGGGTCGTGGGCATGCTTCATCGTCACTTCCGCCTCCTGGACGCACAAACTGCGCGCCAATGCCAACGCTGGCTCCGGCCAAGAACACTCCGACCTCCCGAGAATCGACCGCGTGGTGCTGTACATCGACGATCTCGACCGCTGCCCGCCCGACAAAGTGCTCGAGGTGCTGGAGGCCGTGCATCTCCTGCTGGCGCTAGAGCTATTCATCGTCATCGTCGGGGTCGATCCCCACTGGCTCGACCGTAGCCTCCGGCACCAGTACCGCGACCTGGGCACGACGGAGAATGCGGAAACAGATCCGTACCTGCAGGAGATGCCCACGCAGTACCTCGAGAAGATCTTCCAGATTCCACTCACGCTTCCCGCGATGGCGCCCGCGGCGTATGGACGCCTCGTCGCGAGTCTCTCGCCCCCGACGTGCACCTGACCGGAGCCACGGCTCGCCCAGTGGCTGCCCCAAAGCGGCGCGGCGGCATGCGTTCGGACAGGGGCGGAGACGCGATTCCCACGCGCTCGCTGCTTACGGTGCAGCCTGGGTCGGCGGCGGCGGGCGGAGCGCAGGATGCCATGGATCTTACGCGCACCGAGGTGGAGTTCGCCCAGAGCCTAGGTCACTTGCTCGACACGCCCCGACCGGCGAAAAGGCTCATGAACACCTATCGACTCATCGGCTCGACTCGCAGTGTGGGGTTCTCGGAGTTTCTGGGCTTGATGGAGAGACCGGGCGAATTCCAGGCAGTGCTGACGCTGCTCACGATTACGGCCGGTTATCCCACCCTCGCCGACCGCGTCCTCGTGGCACTCGAGGAGGATGCCGGTTTGGAGAAGCCGACGACGACATGGAACGACTTCGTGGCGGCACTGCAACCGAGCTCCGGAGGAGCCGCTACGGGCGCCTATTTCCCAAAGGATCTTCGAGCCGCAGATCCGAATGACAATCTTGCCCAGTACGAGCTGGCCCAGTGGACCAACATGACCCAGGGCATTTCGGACAGCACATGGCACAACACGCTTACGGAACTCGAACCGTACCGCCGCTGGGGCCGGGTAGTGGCGCGGTTCTCGTTTACGCTTCAATAGGGCGCGAAGCGTCTCCGGAACTGTCGCCCAGTTGCCCAACAATGTGCAGGCCGATTTCCCGCAGCGTTTCCACGCCGTGCACGTCGTGCGGCAAGAGGTGCAGGTAAACCTTCTGGAGCCGCGCAAAGGTCTGCTCGATTTCGGCCCTGTACTGGTCTTCCTGGAGCCGACGCTCGCGTAGGAATTCGCCATCGACGTCTGATGGCAGCAGCCGGTTCACGATCATTCCAGTCACCGGAATGTTGAACTTCTTCAGAAGGTCGAGCGTCTTCTTGCTTTCGAGAATCGGTAGCCGTTCCGGGTTGATCACGAGCAGGAAGGCCGTGATGGTGGGGTCCGTCAGCAGTTCACGCGCGCGATGGAACTTCCGCCGCCGGTTCAGCAGGATGCTCTGGATTCGACCGTCGCGGCTGTCGTCCGGTTCCTCCTTCGACCCGCCGATCATGCCGAATGCATCCTCTCTCGCGTGATCGCGTCCGAACACCTTGAGCAGGTTTCCGAGTTTTCGGGACCGATCCCGATGGCCGAGCATACCATCGCTCCATGCGCCCAGCACCTCGGGTAGCGAAAGCAGGCGGATGGTATGGCCCGCCGGGGCCGTATCGAAAATGAGCAAGTCGAAGCGTTCCCTCGCTTCAGCCATCAGATCGGCCATGCGCTCCAGAAGAGCGGCCTCCATCGTACCCGGAGCATGGCGCGCGAGGTCGAGTTGCCTGTCGACCTCCCGGTACATCTTGGGAGCGACCAGCGACTTCATGCTCATCTTGACCGTCGCGATGTGCTGCTCGGCTTCGGCCTCCGGATCGATCTCCAAACCGGCGAGGTTGGGGCCGAGGGAGGTCTCTTCGTTTCCGATGCGCGTATCGAAGATGTCGCCGAGGGAATGCGCGGGGTCCGTCGAAACGATCAGAGTGCGGCGGCCCGACTCGGCCGCCATCAACGCGAGCGCACCCGCGGTCGTGGTCTTGCCGACACCGCCCTTGCCGCCCACGAAGACGATGCGTCGGTCGAAGAGCTTATCCACGGCCTAGTGTGCCGCGACCCTCAACAACATCTGAAGTCGTCGAGAGGCGAATGCTCCATGCCCGCCCGTTTGTGCCACTCGTGAAACTTCTCGAGCATGATCGGCTGCAATTCGAGCGTGTAATAGGTGGCAGGATTCGGGACGCCCATCATCTCCGAGAAGATGAGCAGCATGAAGAGATCGTCCTGTTCGCGCTTTGCTCGCGCGACAGCTCCCCGGTAGGGCGCGTTGTAGGCTTCGGTAGCCAGGTACGCCAACCAGCGGAGCTTCTTCTTGATGCCAGCCCACTTCATTTCTCGTTCAGACCGTCCTTCCAGTTCAGCGCGTCGCTCAGGCCCGACCTTACGAAGCCTCGGCGGCGCGTTTCTCCCTCGTAAAGGCGGACCCCGATTCGAGGATCACGAAGATCGCCAAGACGATGACCACGAGGTCCAGCGCCATCAGGAAATAACTACCGCTGTTGAACAGATCCCACAGTTGGTACAGCGCGGCGAAAAAGGACATCGTCGTGACGAACACCATGGGCACCATCGTAAAGATGTACCGTCGCTTGAGCTTGACCAGCATGACGCTGAGTACCAGCAGCGTCAGGCCCGCCAGCAACTGGTTCGTGGTGCCGAAAAGAGGCCAGATCGCCATGCCGCCCTGGCCGCTTCTTCCGCCCGCGCCGAACGCGAGAGCGAGGCATGCCGCCACGGCCCCGAACGTCGCGATGTATCCGTTTTGCAACACGGGGATCTTATAGATCGTGCCCCATTCCTGGATGATGTAGCGCTGGAGGCGCACCCCGGCGTCCATGGTCGTTCCGGCGAAAAGCACGGCCATGACGGCGAGCAGTGTGGCCGCGAACTCTTTGGACAGCGGCGTTCCATCCGAAACGATTTGTGACCCGCCCTCGACGAACGTTGGGATGCCGGTCAGACCGAATTCCGCGTACGTCGTCTGCCACTCACCCAGCGACGCGAAGCCGGCGCTGACGGCGAGGATTGTGACTAGCGCGAGAAGTCCCTCGCCGGACGAACCCAGATACCCCACGAAGCGTGCGTCCGTCTCCTTATCCAATTGTTTGGAGGTGGTACCGGACGCCACAAGTCCATGGAACCCGGATAAGGCCCCGCATGCGATCGTCACGAACAGCAGAGGTAACAACGGAGGCGTTCCCTCGGGGACAGCCGTGTTGTACATCGGCGCGACGATGTCGGGGTTGGCCGAGAACACGGCCCCGAACAACAGGCCCAGACCAATGATGAGCTGAATGCCGTTGATGTAGTCCCTTGGCTGGAGCAACAACCAGACGGGCAGCAGCGACGCGATGGTGGCGTAGACGAAGAGGATGATGATCCACTGAGGGGCCGCGCCGAGACCCATGAACGTCTCCGGCAGCGAGACCGGAACCTGGTCTCCCAAGTAGATCACCGCGTAGAGGATGATCGTGCCAATGATCGTGGGCCAGAGGATCGGGACGCCCATCCGATAGATCAGGACGCCGATCACTAGGGCTACCGCGATCGCGCTCCAAGCCGGTATCACGCTGCTGGGCGTCGCCACGAACGCGTTGGAGATGGAGACCGCGAACACCGCGTTGACCATCATCAGGAGAAAGAAGATCACGATCAGGAACAGCGTGCGCGCGCGATGACTAACCACGTCGCCGGTGAGTGATCCAATGGATCTGCCTTCGTTACGGACGCTGGCCCATACCGCGCCGAAGTCGTGCACGCCGGCGAAGAACATCGTGCCCGCGATAACCCATATGAACGCTGGCAACCATCCCCAGATGACGGCGATGGCGGGCCCGATGATCGGAGCGGCACCGGCTACCGCCGTGAAGTGGTGACCCCACAGCACGACCCTGTTGGTGGGAATGAAGTCGATGTCGTCCCGCAACGCGTGCGCGGGTGTCTCGAATTCCGGATCGAGCTGATAGATCTTTTCGGCAATGAACTTCGAGTAGAAGAAATAGCCGAGGGCGATGAGCGTGATGCCGATTAGTGCCGGGACGATCGCGGGCATTATTCAACCAAGATCTGAAGTGGACAGCTCAGGGTTTACCGGGCGCCAATGTAGGATAAAAAAATGCCTCCGACAGCCCTGTCTGTGGAGGTGCGCGCTTCGAGCAACGCGCCTTAGGAGTGTCCGTTCCGGCCGACGCCCCTTCCAGCTAGTTCCAGTTCCACCTCGGATCCACCGCCTTCACGGCTAGTCCGAGCGCCTCGAACTCGCGTGTTCTCCTGTCACGGGCAAAGCTGGCGCCCGCCCGGTGGCTCATCACCACGATGACTAGGTCGCGCGACGGGATGATGTAGGTACGCTGGTCCCCCGCGCCCGCAGCATTGTAGGCATCGGGTGGCAACGAGGGGATGCGGCTTCCGCGCCCTGTTTCGTCAGCGGTGTTGAGCCAAAAGAGGCCGCCATAGATAGGCTCGGGCCAGGCCGGCGCGGGAGTCTGCACGAAGTCCACGAACTCCTCCGGTAGCAGCCGCTCGCCGTTCCACATCCCCCGTTGCAGATACAGAAGCCCGAGCCGCGCCCAGTGGCGCGCGGTGCCATAGTTGTAGCCGGTCAGGATGAAGTTGCCGTAGATGTCGGTCTCCGCCACGAAACGGCGGATCCCGATCTTGTCGAAGAGCTCGCGCTGGGGCCACGTGAGATACTGCTCCCCGAGCTCGTTCTCCACGGTTCGGCGTACGATGTACCCCAACGTCCACGGATCGGAATTGCGATATCGTCCGACCGTGTTGGGTGGGTGCTCGGCATCGCGGCTCGCCGAGAATCGGAAGATGTCGATCGGGGCTGTGTATCCGAGCCGGTGATCCGCCTGCCCGGGGATGTACGACGCAGCCATCTGCTCGGGCGTCGATCCCCCTCCGCTGAACCTCAGCCCACTCGACATGCGCAGCAGATCGGCGATCCGGATCTCGGCCCGAGGGTCGTCGGGCGAGAGTTGCCACTCGGGCACCGGCGCGCCTTGCCAAAGCTCCAAGAGACCTTTCTGAATCAGGCGTCCCATCAACGTGGCCGTCATGCTCTTTCCCATCGACCAACTCTCGAGCTGCATGTCCACGTGCGCGCCCGAGCCGTATGCCTCCTTCACGATCCGCCCTCGGTGCACGACGATGAACGCCGCCCGGCGGTCGTTGTCGTTCGCAAAGAACGTCCGCGCCGCGTCGTCGAGCAGAGCGCCATCGACATCCGCCGGCAGCGGCGTTTCGGGCAACTTGTCGCCCATCGGCCACGGAGTGGATGCCGCGTCGGGGAGGGCGCTAACCACGCTCACCGGCGTGAAGAGCGGCTTGTCCGTCTCCGGCCGCAAGATCACGCAGCCCTGGTCTCCGAAATGACGCGCGCTCGCCGAGACGCCGTCCCGAGAGGCGGTGACCATCCGGCGCTCTTCGTCGATCGCGAACTCGAGACTGCCGCCCTCGTATGCCTCTAGCAGCGCTTGGTCCCACAGCACTGAGTTGTACAGCGCCTCGGGGCGCTCCCGTTTGGAAACCCAGATGCCGGAGCAGTAGCGCTTGGCGGGCCCCGCCAAAGTGAGGCGCGCAACCGCCGGGGAAGAGGACTGCGCGACGACGAGCTCGGGGCCTACGGTGGAAAAGGCGACGAGCGTGATCAGGATGGGCGCGAGTGAAGCCCTCATGATGCCCTCCTCAGGAGTCAGTTGGACCGAGATGGCAGGCGGGATCAACGTGACCGGGTCACGCGGCGATCGCAACACGCCCGCTGCCCCGCGGCCTGATGGAGCGAGCTCGTGAGATCTCGGAGGGGGCGCCCATGGTCGAGGTCTTTATTTGTAGCGTACTTCATGCGATTGGACAGGAAGACGAGGCCGTAGGGGTCGTGGCAGATCTCGTGGCCCGCTCCCGCGAGGAGCATATCTCGGGCTATGTGCTCGCGAGCGCCCTCCTCCTCACCGGCGACGAGCCGCGGGCCCTCGACCATCTCGAACAGGCGCTGCAAGATCGAGATCCATTCTTGCCAGGCCTGGGAGGCGTCCCCCGATTCCGTGCGTTTTACGGCGAACCCCGTTTCTGCGTAGTGTTCCAGGCGGTCTTCCCGGGCCGCGAGCTGCGGGGTGCGGCCGAGGGCACGGGGTAGTCCTCACGCCCGAACCCCCTCACGCCTTGCGGTAGTACGGCTAGGCAGGTACCAGTCCCCGCGCCAAGCCACCGGTCGGAGGATCAACCACTGCGCAGTCGATACCGTGTAGACAACGTCCCTGCCAAACTCCGCATTCCGTTCCTCGTGTACGGATATGTGTTGGGGGGGGTCTGGTTCACCTGGATTCTGCTGCTTCGATTGACCCTGAGGATCCGGGTTAGGGGTGCGGAAAACGTGCCCAACGGCTCGAACTTCATCCTTTGCCAATGGCATGAGACGGGCCTGCTGGCGATCGAAACGTGGGCGCCGCGACTGCCGTCCTATTTGCACCAGCAGCCGCACGCTTGGATCGTGCACTCGGACTGGTATACGAAGCCGGTTTGGATCGTCCTGAGCTTCGTCGGCGTGGACCGACTCGTTTCGGCATCGAAAGGGAATGGCCGGATCGGAGCCGCGGAGGAGATCGTGAGCTACCTCAAGAAGGGGTACTCGACGTTCGTCACGCCGGACGGTCCGAAGGGACCGGCGCGCACTCTGAAGAAGGGCGTCTTGCACATGGCCGCTCAGAGCGGTGTGCCAATACTTCCGGTGCGCATTTCCGCGAACCGCTGCTATCGCACCGACTCGTGGGATCGGAAGATGCAACCGCTGCCTTTTTCCACCATCGATGTGGAGGTTGGAGCCCCGATCAGCGTGACGACGAACAACTTCGACGAGAGCATTGGAGCACTTACCGAAGCTCTCGGGTAGAGTAAGAGCCTCGCCGCTCCTCCGTTGGCCCGAATGACCAGCAGACACCTCCTCAGATCACTGACCTTCGCTCTTCTGGTCCTTTCGGGTTGCTCATCCGAGCCTCCGCCGGAGGGAGCGGAGTCCGTCATCGTTCTGCACGGTCTGCGCCGTACCCCTGCCTCGATGGCGATTCTCGTGGCGCGCCTGGAGGATGCCGGGTACGGCGTTACCAGCTTCGGCTATGCGTCGACGTCCGAGCCCATGGAGGCTCTCATCGATCAACTCGAGGCCGCGGTAGCGTTGTGTTGTGCGGACCACCCGGAAGACGTGCATTTCGTCACGCACTCGATGGGAGGCGTACTGGTCCGGAGCTACCTCTCCCAGCAACCCGAACCGCACAACGGGCGCGTGGTGATGTTGAGCCCGCCGAGCCAGGGCAGCGAGATCGTCGATGCCTTCGCAGACTCGCCACGACTTCGGGCCCTATTCGTGGGCCCAGCGGCTTCCGAGCTGGGGACCGACTCCGCGGGGATCGCAAGGAAACTCGGCCCCGTTCGATTCGACCTGGGCATCATCACCGGCGACAAGAGCCTGAGCCCCATAGGATCCTGGGTCATACCGGGACCGGACGACGGCAAAGTCGCGGTGGGGCGAGCCAACGTCGAGGGGTCGGCGGACTTTCTCGTCATCTCCGCGACGCACACGTTCATCATGAACCGCAGAGATGTGGCCAGGCAGGTCGTGCACTTCCTACAAAACGGTCGGTTCAGTCCGACTGACCCATAGCCCACTCGTCTTCTCGAATCATTAGCCTGGAGGACCGATGTTCGCTCTCCGACGCGTAGCGTCAGCAGCCCGAAAGGTGTCCACTTGCGGGAGCTTGGCGCCCATTTGTGCGCTCGTATTATGCGCCACCGTTTTGACGGCGCCAGCCACGGGATTGGCCGCGCAGGCCGACATCGAGGCTCTTCCCTCCTTCGCCGAGCCCGGAATCTCGCCGGACGGCTCCGAGGTCGCTTTCGTCTCGGGTGGAGACATCTGGACGGTGTCCACGCAGGGCGGTGCGGCGCGACTTCTGGTGGCGCACTCTGGCAATGAATCGAGGCCGCTCTACTCCCCGGACGCATCGCGCATCGCCTTCAACTCCGACCGGGACGGAGGCCTCGACATCTACGTGATAGACCTGGGCGACGGAAGTGTCTCGCGCCTCACCTACGCCTCGGGCTCGGAGCAGCTCAATGGATGGTCGCGCGACTCGCAGTGGGTCTACTTCTCGTCGTCGGACCAGGACATCTCGAGCGTGAGCGACGTGTACCGAGTCCGAGCCTCGGGTGGGATGCCGTTCACCGTCGCCGCGGACAAGTACGAGACCGAGTTCTTCGCGGCTCCGGGACCGGATGAGGGCGTCATCGCCATCAGCACACGTGGCAACATGGCGCGGGGCCAGTGGTGGCGGAACGGCCACGCCCACATCGACGAGGCCGAGATTTGGCTTGTGCGCGAGGGCACCCCCCCGACGTACTCGCCGCTCACTACGGGCGGGAAGAACTCCTGGGCGATGTGGGATGACGCCGGAGAACGCGTCTACTTCATGTCGGACCGGAGTGGGTCCGAGAATTTGTGGTCCGTTCCCGCTGACGCCGCCGGTATGGGCGGCGAGCAGCGGCTCACGAACTTCACTGAGGGCAGGGTGCTCTGGCCGACCATCGCGATCGACCGGCCGCTGGTTGCCTTCGAGCGGAACTTCGGCATCTGGACATACGACGCGGCGTCGGGCCGGGCCGCCGAGCTCGACATCAGCCTCATGGGCTCTGTCGAGGGTCCGAGGCCCGAGGTCGAGAACATGACCGACGGGTTCAGCGGCCTCGCGGTGTCCCCCGACGAGAAGAAGTTCGCGTTCGTTGCGCGCGGGGAGATTTTCGCCGGATCCATGGAGGGCGACGCTCCGGCGGCGAGGGTGACCGACACGCCGGCGGCCGAGAGCGACGTTACCTGGTCGAGCGACTCCGACGAGATCGCGTACGTCTCGTGGAGGAACGGCACCCCGCAGCTTTTCGCGTACGATTTCCCGACTGAGCAGGAGCGCCAACTCACCGACAGTCCAAGCCGTGACGACAATCCCAGGTTCTCGCCCGACGGCCGATACTTGGCGTACAACCGCGCGGGCCAGGAACTGCGCGTCATCGACATGGAATCGGGCCAGGACAGATCGCTCGCGCGGCGTACCAGCGGGAGCGGTTCCTACGCGTGGTCCCCGGACAGTAAATGGATCGCCTACGCCGGCCGCACCGACGAGTTCAACAACGCTATGGTCGTGTCCATCGACGGTGGTATGCCGAGGCAAGTGAGCTTCCTCGCGAACACGAACTTCGGCTCGCTCAACTGGAGTTCGACCGGAGAGTACTTGGTGTTCCGGACCGGCCAGCGGACCGAACCCGGCAAGCTGGTTCGCGTCGATCTGATCCCACTCACGCCGACGTTCCAGGAGGACCGCTTCTGGGACCTCTTCAACGAGGAGCAGACTGAGCGGCGGCCCGAGCGTGCCGAGCGTGTACGCGCGGAGGAGCCCGAAGTGTCGGAGACTCCGGAGGCACCGGCCGACGTCGAGATCGACTTCGACGGTATCCGGCGCCGAGGCAACTTGGTCGATCTGGACTTCAGCGTCGGAGCGGTCCTCTTGAGTCCGGACGGGGAACACGCGGCGGTCTCCGGGCAGGACGGCCTACACTACGTGACGTTCGAGCCCGACGGCGGCGTCGACGTCAGGCCGCTGGGCGATCGTGGGCAGGGTGGTGGCCGCGGCGGTGGCGCATCGATGCAGTTCTCGAAGAATGGGCGAGATCTCTACCTCCTTCGACGGGGCCGGATCAACGTCATGAACGTCGCTTCCGGTAACACGCGCTCGATCTCCACCTCCGCCGAGGTCGACGTCGACTTCGAGCGTGACAAAACAGCCGTCTTCGAGCAGGGGTGGGGCGAGATGCGTGACGGCTTCTACGACGATCAATTCCATGGAGCCGACTGGGACGCGGTCCGTGAGACCTTCGCGCCGCGCGTCGCCGGTGCGAAAACGCGCGCCGAGCTCAATCGCCTCATGAACCTGATGCTCGGAGAGCTGAACGCGTCCCACCTGGGGCACCGGGGTGGTGGCGGTGGCGCACGTGCCGAGCAAACCGGCAAACTCGGTCTGCGCTTCGACCGCGTGGTCTTTGAGAACGACGGCCGTTTCCAGGTTGCCGAGATCATCGAGCTCGGACCCGCACATGTGGAGGGAAGCATCGAGCTCGGCGATTACCTCCTGGAGGTAAACGGAACCGAGCTGACCGGGTCGACGAACCTGAACCAAGTTCTGGCCGGCGCGCCGGGTGAGAAGGCTGCGATCTTGGTTTCGGCCAACGCCAACGGCTCTGGGCCGCGTGAAGTAGAGTTGCAGGCGATCAGCACTGGGGCCGAGCGGCAACTCGTCTACCGGGCGTGGGTCGAGAGCCGGCGCGCCTACGTGGACGAACTGAGCGAGGGCAGACTCGGATACGTGCACATCGCTTCCATGTCCCAGGGTGCGCTCGATCAGTTGATCTTCGACCTGGATCAGGGCAACCACGGCAAGGACGGCGTAGTCGTCGACGTTCGCAACAACAACGGTGGTTTCGTGAACGTCTACGCCATCGACATCCTCGCGCGTCAGAACTACTTCACGATGGAGAGCCGGGGCGGCACCGTGGCTCCCTCACGCGTGCAGCTCGGGCAACGCGCGCTACTCGCACCGACGATCCTCGTGACGAACCAGCACACGCTCTCCGACGGCGAGGACTTCGCGGAGGGGTATCGCACGCTTCAGCTCGGCAAGATCGTCGGTGAGCCCACCGCGGGTTGGATCATTTACACGGGCAGCGTGAGCCTCGTCGACGGCACGTCGGTCCGCATGCCCCGTACGAAAATTCGTGACACCCGTGGCCAGGTCATGGAGCGAAATCCCCGCCCGGTCGACATCGAAGTGGAGCGGCCGACGGGCGAGAGCTACCTAGGCCGCGACAGTCAGCTCGAACGCGCCGTCGAGGAACTGCTGGTCCAACTGCGGGCACGCACGACGACGTCGCGCTGACCGCCTCATCGGGGCAAACATGAAGAGCCTCCACCAAGGAATGGATCGACGAAACTTCTTGTCATCGGCCGTGCTGGCGGCTGGTGGCGCTCACCTCTGGGGTGCGGAGAGTGTGCGGCAAGCCTCGAATTCATCCCCAGAAATCGATGCGTTCATCCGCGAGAGGATGGCCACGTATTCGATTGCTGGCGTGGCCGCCTGTGTCGTCAAAGACGACCGCATGGTCTGGTCCAATACCTACGGCTTCGCGGACCTGGAGCGGCAGATCCCGATGAACCTGGACTGGGTCCAGAACATTTGCTCCATATCGAAGACGTTCGCCACCACGGCGTTGATGCAGCTCTGGCAGCAGGGTCGTTTCCAGCTGGATGACGATGTCAGTGACTACATGTCCTTTCCGGTCCGCAATCCATCGCATGCGGACGTGCCGATCACGTTCCGGCTCTTGCTGACGCACCAGTCCTCTATCCGGGACGGCGAGTGGTACGGCAGGGGCTACCAATGCGGGGACCCGACGGTGTCCTTGGCTGAGTGGATCGAAGGATACTTGCAGCCTGGTGGGCAGTTCTACGACGCGCCGGAGAACTTCCAGGCTTGGGCGCCGGGCGATCGCTGGGACTACAACAACGTGGCCTTCGGCCTCGTGGGTTACCTGGTGGAGCAGATTTCAGGGGAGTTGTTCACCGACTACTGCCGCGAGCACCTCTTCCAGCCGCTCGGGCTGAACGAGACGTCGTGGTACCTGGCCGACATCGACCTCTCCCGACATGTCGTTCCTTATACCTATGTGGAGGGCGACGAAATTCGGAGCCCCACGTGGGGAGGCCGTCCGTTGGGCGTTATTTTGGAGGGCAGCGGCTCGACCGTGCCCGTGGGGGACGGACACCATGCCAGCTGCGCGTACAACCACCCGAACTTTCCAGACGGGTTCCTGAGGACCAGCGTGCGCCAGCTCTCGAGGTTCGCGCGTGCTTACCTGAACGGAGGCGTTCTCGATGGGCAACGCATCCTCGAGGAGAGCACCATACGGGAGATGTTCCAGCCCCAGCTCCCGGGCGGGTTCGGGACTCAGGGCCTCACGTGGTACACCTATCCCGACGTCCGGGGCAAGGAGGTTTGGGGACATGGGGGGAGCGACCCCGGCATCAACACCGGCATCCGCTTGGTGCCTGACGAAGGCATCGCGGCCATCGTCTTCATCAATACCTGGGGCGGGAATCCGTCGCAGATGACGCGGCGGCTGTTGGAAGAGGCTCCTGGACTGTAGCCCACCCGCCGTTGACATGTGGATAGCATGTTAACATGCTACTCACATGTCCATCATGATTCAGATTCGTAATGTGCCCGAGGACGTGCATCGCCGAGCCAAGGCGAAAGCGGCTCTCGAGGGCGTAACGCTCTCTGATTTGGCGCTGCGAGCACTGCAGAAGGAGTTGCGGCGTCTGAGCGTCACCGAGGTTGTGGCACGGGTTCGTGAGTTGGGACCTATCTACGGTGCGCCTGCGGCCGCCGATATCATCCGCGAGGAACGCGACATCCGGTGATGGTCGTGGATGCCTCAGCCGTGGTGGAGTGGCTGATGGGCAGCGAGCGTGGTGACGCCGTAGTGGCGCAACTGCTTGCTGACCCGGACGGCGAGTTCTTCGCTCCGGATCTGCTCGACGTCGAGGTGGTGCAGGCGTTTCGACGCTTGGCTCGGTCGGGAAGGGTCGCCGACGCGCGGGCGACCGGGGCTATCGAGCTACTCGAGGTGCTACCCGTTGAGAGGCGCCCCGCTGGGATCCTCGTGCCGCGCATGTGGACGTTGCGGGACAACCTGAGCGCCTACGACGCTGCTTACGTGTCGCTCGCGGAAGCGCTCGACTGTCCGCTACTCACTTGTGATGCACGGAGCGCTGACACGCCCGGCCATCAGGCGAACGTTCGGGTGGTGCGGTAGGGCGCGCGCCATGCAATCGTCCTGGGCGAAAGTAGTCGTCGGCGCCCCACATGCGGCGCATCGATTCCGGTCGTAGGATGCGGGCAACAGCCGGAGATGAGATGTGGAGATGACCAGCAGAAAGTACCGCGGCGGCGTGCCGCTCCTCCTAGTGGCCGCATGCATGGCCGCTTCCACGACGGCGCCCGTTCCAGCCGAGGCACAGACTCGTGCCTTCACTGCCGAGGACATGCTCGATCTCGTGCAGATCAGCGGGGGTGTTTCCGTTGCTCCGGCCGGCGACCGCATCGCGTATATGCTACCGGATGTTGCGGAGGACTGGAACGTTCTGGAGCGTTTTCCACTGGGTACCGTCTACGTGCGGAGCCTGGACGGGCCGTCCGCGGGCACGCCTGTGGCGCTCGGCTCCGAGGGTCGGCGCAGCTCCTTTCCGATGTTCTCACCTGACGGCTCACAGGTCGCTTTCTTCTTGGAAGGGTCGAGCGGGGGACAGCTAGCTGTTTGGCGGGCTGAAACCGGAGAGACGCGCACGGTCGGCCATACGTTCCCCGGCAAGGCGACGACGCCACCGCAGTGGGCTGGTAACGGCAGGGTGGTATTCGCACGACCTGCGTTGCCTGGTGTCGCGAGTGAGCCGGCGCGCGTGCGCGTGCTGCACACAACGGACGAGATTTTGCCGGGGGACGCTTACTTCGCAAATCGAAGCCGAGCCGGACTGGTGGTCCTGGACCTCGCCACCGGAGCGGAGCGTGCACTTCTCGATGACGAAGCGCCGCTTCGGAGTTTTACGGTCTCGCCAGATGGCGAATACGTGACCGCTGCCCTGCCCAGCCCCGACACGGAGGGTATCGCCCGCCGGGAGCGGAACGAGACGTTCCTGTGGCGCCTCGGCGCTGGCGAAGAGTCACGCATGATCACCGGCCGCGGGCAGCGGCTTTCCTGGCTTCCCGATGGGCGAATGGCCTGGCGCGGCCGGGGCGGCTTGCTGACACTCGGCGTCGACGAGCCCGGCCCGGCTCAGGGCGGGAGCGGCACACCCTTCAGGTCCGGCTCAGGCGCGCGGTTGGCACCCCTCGAGTGGTCTCCGGACGGGAGGCACTACGTGACGCTCGTGGCCGACCGATCGATCAGCGACGCCGAAGTGGAAGCCCCGCAGCCGGGCATGTTCTCGATCGCCCGCGCGTTCACGGATTTGTACTTGGTGTCCAACGAGGACGGCATGGCCACCAACCTCACGGCCGACTTCGACGATGATGTGAGCGGCCCAGTCTGGAGCTCGGACGGATCCTCGATCTTCTTCCGAGCAGTCGACAACAGCACCTACGACCAGACGCTGTACCGCTACGAAACTGAGCGCGGGCAACTCTCCAAGCTGGCGTCCGGCGAGGAGTCCTACGGCAACCTGATACCCATTCCCGAAGGGCTCCTGCTGACGATCCAATCGGCAACCGCGCCGTCCGATCTGTGGTTCATCGACGGCACCACCGGACGTCGCACACGGGTGACCGAGCTGAACCCGCAGCTGACGGACTTTGCGTTCAGCAAGCCTGAGCTCCTGCACTTCGACAACGCGGACGGCGAGCGGTTGGGCGCGCTCCTTTATCGACCTCCCGGAGCGACCGACGATGTGCCGGTCATTACCTATATCTACGAGAAGCTCACGCCCGGCATCCATCGCTTCAGCGCACGTCACCAGATCTTCGCGACTCACGGCTATGCCGTGCTCATGCCCAACGTGAAAATCAAGGTCGGTGAGACGGGCACGTCGTACGTGAAGAGCGTCGTGCCCGCGGTGCAAATGGTGCGCGACATGGGCTTCACCAACGATCGTTTCTGTCTCTGGGGAGGCAGCTTCGGCGCCTACGGGACGTCGTTCGTCATTACGCAGACCAAGGTCTTCGACTGCGCGGTCTCTCGTGCGACGCCTCCCGACCTCATTCGCAACTGGGCGAGCGGTCGGGACCGCGATTCGGACAACATCGAGTTCGGGCAGGCGCGCATGGGCGGCAGCCCATTCGAGTTTATGGAGCGATACTTGTCCCAGTCTGCTTTTTTCCACTTGGACGAGGTCGAGACGCCGGTGCTGCTCACGCACGGTGTGAAGGACTACACGATTCTGGTAGGCGAGGGAGAGTTGATGTTCTACGCTCTGAGACGGTTGGGGAAGAACGCCACGCTCGTGCTCTACGAGGAAGGCGATCACAGCTTGTACCGGCACTCGCGGGCCGACGCGCTCGACGTTCACCAGAGGATGCTCGACTGGTTCGAGATGTACCTGCGACCGGGGAGTGCGGCCGGGAACGGAGGGGTGAGGTGACGTGCGACGAGATGGACCGGCGCGCCGCATTGAAGGCGTTCGTGGGCCTCGGGTTGGCGTCGGGGCTGGCGGACTGTACGTCCGCGCCCGAGCCTGGCGGGGCACCGGCGCCCACCGAACAGCCACCCGCGGCCGACACCACACCGCCGGAGGAGCATGAGCACCCGGCCGACGGCGACGTGCTGGTCTTCGCGTTCGGCGACAAGGAGGGCCAGGTCATCGCGCCCTCCGACGTTCCGCTCGGCGGCCCCCAGATCTTTGCGTACCCGGCGGATGCCGGCGGCGGCCACGTGGCATCGGACTCGCGGCTAGACCAGGTGATCCTGGTCCGTATGGACCCTTCGAGCCTCACCGAGGAAACCACGGCTCGCGCCGTGGACGGAATCGTGGCCTATTCGGCGGTATGTACGCACGAGGGATGTGACGTAAGCGATTGGAACGAAGACGGTCTGCGGCTCGTTTGCCCCTGCCACGACTCGGAGTTCGACCCGAGCGACAATGGGCAGGCCACAGAGGGGCCGGCGACGCGGCGCCTCGCGGCGCTCCCGCTCAAGATCGTCGATGGCAGGATGATGGCAGGGGGCGGCTTCCAAGGACGCATCGGATTCCGGCGGCGCTGAGGGACAACCAACACGCTACTTCAGGGGGGAACGTGATGAAGCTCGACCGATGCTGTCGCACGACCATCGTGATGATCGCCGCCGGGCTGTTCTTGCCTGGCGACGCGAAGGCTCGGCAGGCGGCTGAACCGTATCGGCCGGTGACCGACGAGCGTCTGGAAAATCCCGAGCCCGAGAACTGGCTGTTCTACCGTGGCACCTACGACGGCTGGGGCTATAGCCCGCTCGATCAAATCGACGCGGACAACGTCGCCGACCTGGTCCCGGTGTGGTCGTTCTCCACTGGCGTGAACAGTGGGCACGAGGCGCCGGCGATCGTCAACGACGGAGTGATGTTCGTCACCACGCCGGGCAATCAGGTGATCGCGATCGACGCTCGCACGGGCGATCTGATCTGGTTGTACGAGCACGAGATGCCGGAGGACGTAATCGGCCTTCACTACACCAACCGCGGTGTGGCGCTGTTCGGCGACAAGGTGTTCATGGCAACGCTCGACGCTCGGATCGTCGCGCTCGACGCGGCAACCGGGGAAGTCGTTTGGTCCGAATCCGTCGCGGACAATTCCAGCGGATACTACATGACGCTCGCCCCGCTCACCGCGCGTGGGAAAGTCATGGTCGGTGTATCGGGCGGTGAGCTCGGAATTCGCGGCTTCGTGGTGGCGCTCGATACGGAGACTGGGGAGGAAGTTTGGAGGACCCACACGGTACCGAGCCCCGGCGAGCCAGGTAGCGAGAGTTGGCAGGGTGACGCATGGCAGACCGGAGGCGCCGCCGTATGGCTCACCGGCCACTACGACCCCGAGTTGGGCCTCACGTATTGGGGCACCGGCAATCCGGGTCCCTGGATGGGAGACGTCCGGCCCGGAGACAATCTCTATTCCAATTCGGTCGTCGCGCTCAACGTCGACACGGGAGAGCTCGTCGGCCATCATCAGTACCATTGGAACGGATCGTGGGATTGGGACGAAGTTTCGACGCCTCTCTTGATCGACGTCGAGCGCGACGGGCGCACGTTTCCGGCTCTCGTGCACCCGGGTCGCAACGGCTACCTGTGGCTGCTCGAGCGCAGCGCGGACGCGATCTCGTTCGTGGACGCGTGGCCCTACGTGCGCCAGGACGTCTTCATCAACATCGACCCCAAAACGGGTCGGCCGACTTACGACCCACTCAAGAAGCCCAGCACCGGCACCCAGGCGGACTTCTGCCCTTCGCTTTGGGGCGGTAAGGACTGGCCCCCTGCGGCCTACAATCCGGGCACCGGTCTCTTATACATCCCCGCCAACGACAATCTGTGCGGGACGATCGAGGGCCAGGAAGTCGTGTACCGCCCAGGCCGCTCGTTCGTTGGAGCCAGGACGGGTCTGAACGTATGGCCCGGCGCCGACCACATTGGCGAGCTGCAGGCCTGGAACATGAACACCGGCGAGAAAGTGTGGACACGCGAGTTCGACTCACCCAATTGGGGCCCGGTGATGACGACCGCCGGAAATCTCGTCTTCATGGGCGGCACCAGCGATCGCTACTTCCGCGCGTTCGATGCGCGCACGGGCGACCAGCTCTGGCAGCAGCGCACCAACTCCGGGGTCATTGGGGTCCCATCGTCCTACATGGTCGACGGCGTGCAGTACATCGCGGTCCAGTCAGGCTTTGGTGTCGATGCGGCGTCGATGCGGCGAAGGGTCGACTCCGACCGTGGGACTGAGACTTATGTGCCCCAGGGTGGAGTGATCTGGGTGTTTGCGTTGGGAGGGTAGGGGGACACCCACGCGCGCCTACCCGAACCCCTCGGGTCTCTTCTTCTTCATGTCCGGATACGGCGTACGCACGCCCCAGATCATTCCCAGCGCGACTACCAAGCCCACCAAGCCAAGCACGAAGATCCACCACGGAACCACCGTGTCCTCGGTGACCCACCCCATGTGGGCCGGCACGATCCCGATGGCGTTGTTGAGGAAGTGCCAGAGCATGACCGGAAAGATGGAGCCCGTGAGCAGGACCACCGCAGCGAAGACCACGCCGAGGTACGCAGTCGGCAGCAGCCGAAACAGCGACACGTGGAAGATCCCGAAAATGGCGCCGACCATCAGGCAGATACCGACGGGGCCGAACACCTTGCGGAGCCCATGCAGCAGCACGCCCCGGAAGGCGAGCTCTTCGAGGATGCCGGGCATGACGGCGATGAACAGCAGCAGCTGCCATAGCGGCATCTGGTCGCCCAGGAGAGCGTCGCCGAAGGCCTCGAGCACGTTCTGCGGCACGGGGAAGACGTAGGTGTTCACGAGCTCGGCAAGGCCGATGCCGACGATGTAGCCGGAGGGTGCCCCTATGACTATGGCCGGCCAGACCAGTGGGTGTACCGGACGGAGGGCGAAAGCGGCACGCGGGTCGAGCCCGTACCGGCGGATCATCATCAGCGATCCGCCGAGGAAGATGAACACCAGATTGACCACGACCTGCCCACGCACACCGAGGTCCTCACCGAACCAGAGCGAAACGATCAAGAAGATCACCCACATCACACCGAACCAGCGCAGCACCCGCCGCGGGAAAAGCGCGGGCCCGCCGACAAGGTCCGCCTCGTCGAGGTCGGACTGTGAAATCAGGTGCTCGGTCGAGAGCGTGCGCTCGGTCAGCCGCGCGGCCCACCAGGCCGCTGCACCCGTGGAACTGAATGCCAGAAACAGGAAGAGCCAGTCGTACTCTCGCACCATGACCTCACGCACGGCGACGCCGATGCCGGCGATGGGCACGAGGGCGATGGCGGAGCGCAGATCCATTCCGGGCAGTGTACCCGCCAACGAAGGCACCAGGAACACCAGGAAGACGGGGAAGAAGTAGATCTGGTATTCCTTGTAGGTCTTCGCGTAGCCCGACAGCAGGAGCAGCACGCTCGAAATGAGCACGGTGAGCGGCAGGAAGAGGATCAGCAGAAGGACCAGGTCCAGCGCCGACAGCGCCACCGCGAAATTCTCCGGAAGGTCCACTACGCCCAAAACGAGATAGACCAGCAAGTTCAGGATGTTGACGACCGCTACGGCGATTCCCACGGTGACGATGCCGAGAAGCTTGGCGGTGACGATGTCCGACCGGGCCGCAGCGGTGGTGAGCAGTGTCTCTAGCGTACCGCGCTCTTTCTCACCGCTGATGGCGTCCACCGCCATGATCGAGCCGCCGGTGAGCATCAACAGCAGAAGGAAAGGGGTGAGCGCGAGCCCCAGCAGCGCGCCGCCCTCCTTTTCGGCGCTTGCGGTGTTCTCGGTCTCGACCGTAGCGATCAGTTCCGGAGCAACCGGGAAACCGCGGGCGGTGTAGACGCTGTCCCTGAGCTGCGAGCGCAACTCGACGATGCGGGAGCCGAGCCGAGTGGACGCGTTGCTGGAGAAGTCGCTCTGGCCACGATAACGAAGCCGAAGCGTTGGCAGCTCCGGGGGATCATCCTCCGCTCCGGCGTCGGCTTCGTCCTGGTCGCCTTCGTCCCCGCCCGCACCGGTAGTGTCCGCCGCCGCTTCCTCCGCGAGAATCCTTTCGTAGGATTCGATTGAGAGTGCTTCCACGACCAGATGAATCTCGGCTGAGTTCAGGGCTGCATCGGGATCGCTTACCTGCTGCTCCTCAAAGCGCACGCGCGCCCGAGACGTGTCAGGATCGTTAGCCTCCAGCAGCAAGGCTGCCGCCACGATCTCTCGACCCCAGTCGGCTTCATCCCCCACGACTGCATACTCGTAGACGGTCTCGACCAGCCTCTGCTGCTCGGACCGTTCTACCGTGCGCATGACGAAGATGATGACCGGGAAAAGAACCAGCGGCGCCACCACCGCGATGAGGATCGTGCGCGTATCACGCAGGAGCCTCTTGATTTCGTATACGAAGAGGGTCGCGAGCACCCCCCGGTCACCGGATCGCTTCCGGCTCACGCGCTGCCCTCCGCAGCCATGACCTCGTGCACGAAAATGTCCTCGAGGTAGTGCTGCCCGGTCGCCTGTCTGTGCTCTTCGAGCGTTCCCAGGGCGAGGATGCGGCCCTGGTGGATGATCGCGATGCGATCACACAGCTTCTCGGCCTCGCTCATAATGTGGGTGGAGAAGATGATGCACTTGCCCTCGTCGCGGAGCTCGCGGATCACGCGTTGCATTTCCAACGCAGCCATGACATCGAGGCCTACCGTGGGCTCGTCGAAGATGAGAACGGGCGGATCGTGCACGATGGTTCGAGCGATGGAGATCTTCTGTTTCATGCCGCTGGACAGCTTCTCCACCCGGGCGTCCGCGTATTCCGCGATACCGAATCGCTCGATGAGCGTCCCGACTCGCTGCGTTACCCGGTCGCCTGGAAAACGGTTGATACGCGCGAAGAACTCCAGCGTCTCGCGGCCTGTCAGGCGTGGGTAGAGTGCCGTCGAAGCGGAATAGAAGCCGAGACTCCGACGAACCGATTCGGGCTCGGTGAGCACGTCATGGCCGTTTAGGGATGCACGCCCACCTGTGGGCTTCAGGATCGTCGCCAACATGCGCAGTGTCGTCGTCTTCCCAGCACCGTTGGCGCCCAGGAGACCGAAGACCTCACCCTGGTGGCATTCGAAGTCGATGCCGTCGACGGCTCGGACCTCTCCCCTGGACTCGTCCCAGAAGCTCTTCTGGAGCGCTTGC
>Ga0207963_1000149_pt1 | contig 34490 bp, 25 predicted proteins | sample Knorr_S15_td_NAD_FD_185604 | JGI IMG/M metagenome (GOLD analysis project Ga0207963, IMG submission 185604) | Marine microbial communities from Southern Atlantic Ocean transect - Knorr_S15_td_NADW_ad_2500m_LV_A (SPAdes) (version 2) | ecosystem: Environmental > Aquatic > Marine > Oceanic | place...
AGTATTACGAACAGTGATCTATCGATAGTAAACTAAGTTTTAGAGAGTGGTGAATCTATCTTGGGAAGCTCGGGTAATAGCCATTATACGACGCCCGCATTCTGAATAAAATTTATTTGTTTCAAAGAAATATAAAAATACTAATTCCTAATACGAATAATTGATTATCAGTCCCAAAGATTAATAATAATTCAGAATATTATTTTCTTCGAAAACTACTTTAAATATTTAGTAATTTATCAATAACATATTCATTAATCACTGAAAAAGGATATCAATCATGAAAAAATCATTAGTTCTTTGTTTTTCAATATTCACCCTTTGCTTTGCCCAGGAAAAACGTGAATTGGGAAATTTAATTATGGAAAATGTTCCAGAAATTTCAGCGGAAATTAAGGAGCGATCAAGGCAATACCGAAATACAAGATCAGCCTCATTCCGGTCTTGGAATCCGAATGGAAAAGGTATGATCATTGGTACTCGATTCGCAGAAACAACCCAGCTACATACTGTTACCGAACCTCTTGGATCGAGGAATCAGATTACATTTTTTAATGAGCCGGTTAGAGGCGGGATATATTGCCCTGACCCAACCCGGAACGGCTTTCTATTTACCAAAGATACAGGCGGCAATGAATATTACCAGATTTATTATTTTGATTTGAATTCGGGATCGTCTACCCTATTAACCGATGGCCAATCAAGAAATAGCATAGGCCCATGGTCAAGTGATGGCAAACGTTTCACATTTACTTCAAATATGGGCAATGGTGTTGATATGAATATTTTCGTTGGTGATCTTTCTGGCATCCATACACCATTGGTTGAGGAACCAGGCTATTGGGGAGCCATGGACTGGTCGAAAAAAGATGAGAAGGTTCTAGTTATTAAATATGTTTCTATTAACGAATCTTACATCCATATCGTAGATACTGAAAGCGGTGAGTTAGAGCCTTTCAATTCAAAAGAAAAGAAAATCAGCTACGGTGGAGCACTATTCAGTAAAGATGGTAAAGGAATCTACTATACATCGGATGAAGACACAGATTTTCGACATTTACGCTATTACGATATCAAATCTGGTGCGCACACCATATTAACGGGAAACATTCCATGGGATGTGTCCGGTTTAGATCTATCTGAAGATGGCCGCTACCTGGCCCTTACAACTAATGAGGATGCTGTATCCAGATTAAGGATATTTCGTACAGATCGGTTCAAAGAAGTTCCAATTCCTGATTTGCCTGTAGGGTTAATGGGTGGTCTCGAATTCCACCCCAATGGAAAAAAATTAGCACTGACGCTTAACACGCCAAAGACTCCCGGAGATGTTTATGTATTAGATATCCGAAAAAAACTACTCACAAAATGGACCGAAAGCGAAGTTGGGGGCCTGAATACTGAAAATTTTGTTGAACCTCAACTGATCCATGTGGACTCATTCGATGGATTTACTGTACCGGGATTCATCTATAAACCGGAAGGAAAAGGCCCTTTTCCCGTGATCATTTATATCCATGGCGGTCCTGAAAGTCAGTTTCGACCAGGATTTATTTCCACCTTTCAATACTGGATCAACGAATTAGGTGCGGCGGTACTGGCCACAAATGTTCGTGGCTCTGCTGGGTATGGGAAATCATATGTTCAGCTGGATAATGGCTTTAAGCGAGAGAATTCAGTCATGGATATTGGATCATTTTTAGATTGGATTGAGACCCAACCTTATCTAGATAATGATAGAATAGCTGTCTATGGTGGCTCCTATGGTGGCTATATGGTGTTAGCTTCCATGACACATTTCAACGACCGACTAAAATGCGCTGTGGATGTAGTAGGAATTTCAAATTTCGTTACTTTTTTAAAAAACACTAAAGAATACCGGCGAAATTTGAGGAGGGCAGAATACGGTGATGAGCGTGATCCGGAAATGAATGCGTTCCTGGAAAAGATCTCACCGAACAATAGTGCCCAGAAGATCACGAAACCACTTTTCATTGTACAGGGGTATAATGATCCCCGGGTTCCCGTAACTGAAGCGGAACAAATGCGGGATGTGATTCGAAATAATGGCGGAGATGTGTGGTATATGGTAGCTATGGATGAAGGTCATGGTTTTCGAAAAAAATTCAACCGCGATTATTATACTAATGCGGTAAGCTTATTCTGGGAAATGAACCTGTTCGATTAATCTAAATAAAATGTAACTCCCTACAGTTAGTCATTCTTCACACCTCTGAATTTTAATAAAACTATACTTACGCCGGATCCGGACGGGGCGAACCGATTTTTATTTCATTTTGAAAATAATATGTCAACAAAAATGATATAATGAAATAAAAAATAAGTCCATAAACATAAAAACCACTTAAACCAAACCAGCTGTAATTTTGAAAATAAAGTAGGCTGAATCCCAAACTCAACTTCACAGACTCCGCTACCAGAGCATAGTTACGATGATCTAACGTAGATGTGAATGAGAAAACGTTAACAATGAGCATGATGGCGTATAGATAATTCAATATGGCGCTAAAGCTGGGGATGATTGTGAACATATGAAACATCAATATGATCGTTATATTAAGCTGTACCCATGAATTGGCAACCAAAAGAATCGAATTTTCAGTTTTGTACTTTATTTGTTTTTCTGGATTTGTAACCTCTTGCAGGGGGTACTTTTCTTTGACATCCACCGGCCGCCAGCCGGTGGGCATAAACCAGATCCGTATCTTATCAAGGATTCGTTCCGTGTGCCACGCATCTTTGAACAACTGCCACATATGTTTAAAGTTAATGATCACCGGATTCCAGGTCTGAGCCGGCTTGAGCGTTCCATATACTGGTTTTACATCATCAAGCTCAGGCTGGAAGGTCCCAAACAGCTTATCCCAGAATATTAAAATCTGACTGTAGTTTCTATCTATATATTCAGGGTTGATTGCGTGGTGTACCCGGTGATGAGATGGCGTAACCAGAATATATTCAAGTAAGCCCAGTTTACCGATCAGTTGCGTGTGGTACCAGAACTGCATAAACAGGTGCAGGGGTCCCAAAATTGCAAAAATTTTGGTGGGAATACCAAGCAGAGCTGCAGGAATCATAAAAATTGCAGCAAAGCGTATCGTATTTGAAATTGACTGGCGCAGAGCACAGGAAAGGTTAAATTCCTCGCTGCTGTGATGAATGATATGCCTGTTCCAAAAAATATTGACGCGATGATTCAATCGATGCATCCAGTACCCTGAAAAATCCTCAACCACAAAAGCGATAACTACAGCAAGCCAGACTGGTTCCAGTTTATAGACGGTCATATGATCGACCAGCCAAGAATAGCTGATGATGGCAAAGCTGAATTTTACACCATCACGAATCGTATTTGTGATCCCGGAGCTCAAACTTGAGATAACATCTGCTGAATGATTGATCTTTACCCCTTTGCGCTTGGCGGCTATCGCTTCAACGAGAATAAGTGCCACAAAGGTGGGAATCGCAAAGAAAAGGGATGTTATGTAAAAGTTCATTTCCGCAGTGTCTGTTTACCAGTGTTTCAACAAATTATTAGCCTAAAATGAATTATTCCAATAAAACAATATTACACCACGTCAGTAATAAATGTCCATAAACAAAAAACCCCGTTAATGGACGGGGTTTTTATATCAAAATAGTCGGTTAATTTTATTTCAATAAAATCATCTTTTTGGACTGCCGAAAATTCCCTGCTTTAATGGTGTAGATATATACACCGGCAGCAACACCATGCCCATTATCATTGGTAGCATTCCAGCGATATGATCTGACTCCAGGATCCTGCCGTTCATTAACCAGCGTAGCAACTATGTCACCGCGTATATCAAAAACAGCGATCGTCACAAATTCCGCTTTCGGTAGTTCATAGCTGAAAGTTGTTATCGGATTAAAGGGGTTGGGATAATTCTGTGAGAGGGATATTTGGTCTGGCAAAGTTGCAGGTGCAGCAATACTCAGGATCGATCTTCCTGGTCCATTGACATAAGTATATTCATTACGTTTTCGAGGGCGCCACTCATCATTACGCCACCTGGACGAGACTGTTTCCACGACCATCCCATCACCAGAAAATGTATTCTCCCGCAAGGCGACATTATTCCACGCATCGGTACTGTCCACTTTTTCCAAAAGAATTTCTACAGGGTTATGAGCATCATCGCGACTGACAGTTAGCCTAGCTCTAGTCACCCAACTGGCATCGATCCATTTATAAAACATTTTTTGAGATAGATCACCGTTATCATCATAAGAATATTCAGTCTTGTGCCGTTCAGTCCAGTCACTATCGGTCCATTTATATCCCACTTTTACATCCCTCTCGTCACTATCATTATATGAAAATTCCTGTAAATAACGATTGGTCCAGGTACTGTCTTTCCAACGGTAGTAGGTATTATTCACGCATAACCCGCCTTCGTATTGTAATTCGGTCTGGGATCGATTATGCCAGGAATCACCATGCCACTTCAGTCGCGTTTTTTGGGTCAGGTCACCGCCGTCGTTATAGTCGTATTCATGCAAGGAACGATTGTACCAGGATCCATCCCAGTATACCTGTTTAATACTTGAAGTAGGTGCGCCATTATCATTATTGGTATAAGATATATTAGCGCGCACTAACCATTCTTCGTCCCTGAATTTGTAAAATTCAGACTCCGTTAAAAAACCGCTGTCATCATACGATTTCAGCCATTGCCATTTATTATGCCAGGCGCTATCCCACCAGATTTTCGTCGTCCTAGTATCAAAGTCAATACTGTTTCGATAGGCAATGTTGCCCTCTTCCTCAGCAATAACTTCATCCAGCTGATCCGTCCCAAAACTGAAGGAAGTGATCATTGATAGCATTACAATGAATTTTATACTTGTGAAATACGCTTTCATATTGATGGATCCTCTTTAAATATCTTCCGTTACAATTCTACGTGCTTGCCTGAACATATCCTAATTAAATAAATAAGTAAATTAATTTAATTACTGTTCTTATATATGGATCGTGATTAATATTAATGACTCGCAAAGCTATAAAAGGTTAAAATTTTTTCCCTATCTGGATAGCCTATTAATGGTGGTTTTTTAACTGACAACTACATCAATGGAAAAATTAAATGTAATTTTGTTCAACCATTTATAAGGATTAATCTTGATATCTCATTTTTCGCAGGTTGAAAACTGCTTTTTTGAAAGTTCCAATCTTGCAGAACCCACTACGCCAGTTCCCCATATTGTAGTCAAAAATGTGCCCGACCTGGGGTTGCTGACTGCACTCCGGTTCCTTGAATGGACGGCGGACAATCCCCAAGGTGTGATCAGTTTACCAACAGGAAAAACTCCAGAATACTTTATCAAGTGGACCCAGCAAATCCTTGCTAATTGGAACGACACCAAAATAGAAAAATTGCGCCGAGAGCATGGCTTAAGTATTTCTGACAAACCTGATTTGCACCAACTGCGATTTGTGCAAATCGACGAATTCTACCCGATCGATCCACAGCAGCATAATAGCATGTTCAATTATGTGCAGAAGTTTTATGTCAACGGATTTGGCCTGGATCCGAAAAATTGTCTGTTGATCAACTGTGCGGAAATCCCCCGCCCTAGCAGATATTTACAGCAAGATATTTTCCCCAATTTCATAATCGATCTTTCCCTGCGTCTCCGTGAACCAAAATCCGACATCGAGAAACGTCAAAAAAAGACCATCTTTGCCGTGGATCAATGGTGTAGTGAATACGAGAATCGGATTCAAGAACTGGGCGGCATTGGATTTTTTCTCGGCGGGATCGGACCCGATGGCCACATTGCTTTCAATGTGCGTGGATCGGACCATAATTCCACTACCCGAATTCTGGAAACAAACTTCGAAACCCAGGCTGCATCCGCTGCAGACCTGGGTGGTATTGAGATATCCCGCAACCGACTGGCCCTCACTATTGGTCTATCCACCATTACCAGTAATCCTGACGTAACAGCTATCATTTTCGCGGCGGGTGAAGCAAAAGCAGGAATTGTGAAAGATTCTCTGGAAAGTAACCCGGATATAAATTATCCCGCTACAGTACTGCAGCGTGTGTCCGGCAGTCGTTTTTATCTTACCAAAGGGGCCGCAGTATTGTTGGATGGCATGCAAATCAGTCCGGAAGCCTGGACGCCAGTACACACGGAACGGGCGGTGGTCCAGTTATGTAAAAAATTGAACAAGTTCGGACACAATCTCACTCTGGATGATCTAACCAATGATCCTGTTACCGCTGCGATTCCTAACTTAAATGGAACTACCCTAGATACAGTTTTGGATTCGTTGAAAGGGAAAATCCAAAAATTGGCCAGTCTACCCAATAACAAAGCCATATTGCACACTGGGCCCCATCATGACGATATACTATTAGGCTATTCACCACTGGTAACCCACCTTGTTCGTTCAGCAGAGAATAAAAATTATTTTGCTGTTATGACCTCTGGGTTTACTTCTGTTACAAACAGTTACATTTCCAGTATATTGAAAAAAACGCTTGAACTACTGCAAGTCGGCAAGATCCAGATGACGGATTACCCCGATTTTTTCGAAAAGGGATTTCAGTTAAAAAAAGGTAAAGATGTTTACCATTATTTAGATAAGGTTTCCGCACAAAATTTTGATGGCCAGATTCGAGGACTTTGCCACCGTATAGTGCGTTCCTTGGTCAGCATATATAAACTAAAATCCAAAAAAGAACTGGCTGAAAAGATCGGTCAAATCCGCGAATATTTATCTGGCTACTATGACGGGGAAAATAATCCACCAGATATTCAGCGCTTGAAAGGCATGCTGCGGGAATTCGAGGAAGAGTTGGCCTGGGCCCATTATGGTGTACGGATGGAGGACATTCACCATCTACGTTTGGGATTTTACACTGGTGATATATTCAATGAGATTCCAGAGCGGGGACGCGATGTGGAACCGATCTTGAATTTGATCAAGCAAACAAACCCTGATATTATTACTCTGGCACTTGATCCTGAAGGCAGTGGCCCTGATACACACTATAAAGTATTGCAGGCCATCGCGGAAGCCATTCGTATTTGGGAAAAAGAAAAGGATTTATCTAATGTACGCATCTGGGGATACCGCAATGTCTGGTATCGTTTTGATCCAGCTGAAGCAAACCTCATGTTTCCAGTTTCCCTGAATTCAATGGCTGTACTGCGGGATACATTTATGACCTGCTATCTCAGTCAGAAAGAAGCCTCATTCCCTAGCTACGAATTGGATGGTCCCTTCTGCGATCTGACCCAAAAAATATGGGTAGAACAGCACGCCACAATGGAACTGGCCCTGGGCAAGGATTTCTGGTATCAGAATGAACACCCCCACCTCCGGGCGACTCATGGGCTGGTATTTTTAAAAGAGATGACAGTCGATGATTTCCTCAGCCAAGCACGGTCACTTGAAGAAAGTGTCGAAGGGATTCAGGGCTAGATTATATTTTTCTATTCTTGATTAGATATTATTTTATCAATTTGCTGCATCAGTGAATCGTCAAACTGGTCTACATAATCCAAAGTCTTCAAATTTTGCTTTAACTGTTCTGGCTTCGAAGCGCCCAGGATCACAGTACTTACATGTTTATTCTGTAAGCACCAGCCCAAAGCCATATTGACCAGCGGTATGCCTGCGGTATCTGCTAATTGCTGTAATTGGTTCGCCTTATCAACCATAGCACGACCTACCTCACTTTCCAGCCGCTCACGCAAAAACTCGTAACCGCTCAGGTTCATGCGTGTGTCTCCTAGAATACCATTTTTGTATTTTCCAGTTAATAATCCAGAAGCCAACGGCGACCAGGTTGTAGTACCAATACCCCTTTTGTTAAATAAATCTAGATATTCTTTTTCCAGCTTCGACCGATTAAACATGTTATACTCTGGTTGTTCCATGGTCGGAGGCGTGAGATAATGTTTTTCCGCGACCTGGTAAGCTTCCTCAATTTGTGCAGCTTCCCATTCGGATGTTCCCCAGTAAATGATCTTACCCTGAATGACCAATGCATGCATCGTCCGTACAGTTTCCTCAATCGGTGTTTCCGGGTCCGGTCGGTGACAAAAGAACAGATCTAAATAATCGACCTGCAAACGCTGCAGTGCTGCATTGCAGGCATCCGTTAAATGTTTAGCGCTCAGTCCCCGCTGGGTTGGCAGCTGTCCGCCCCAGAAAGCTTTACTGGATACACAATAGGTATCACGGGTAAAACCGAGTGTTTTCAATGCTTCCCCCATTATAATCTCTGATTCACCATTGGCATAGGCTTCAGCATTATCGAAGAAATTGACACCGGAATCGTAGGCGATTTTCAGCATTTCCGCGGCCAGAGACGTGTCCAATTGAAAAGAGAATGTGACCCAAGAACCATAAGAAAGCTCACTAACCTTTAATCCTGATTTACCCAGATTGCGATACTTCATTTTTTTACCTGTTCCTTCTTGATTGCATTATTATCGCTTTGTATCGTAAAACATACTATTCATCACCGGACCAACAGGCTGTTCATTGCTGTATTCAAAGCCCAAGAATGCACCAATGGTTGCTGCGACCTGGCTGCTTGTCATTGGTTCATTATCCAATACTTCACCCATGGGTGGTGTATCCGGTCCAAGAACTGCCATCCAGACGTGTTCTGCGCCCGTAACCAAACTACCATGATTTCTCCAGGCATCGATCGTCTCATGACCGCGGCCATGGTCGGTGGTAATTAATATGGTGGTCTTATTTTTATAATGATAATTCTTTTGTGTCCAGTTCCACAATTCAGCTATGTATTCATCCAAAAGATTCGTTGCAATAAGATATTGATCATATTTTCCTTCATGTGCATACTCATCCGTCTCATCATAAGCAATATATAACAGTTTTGGCTTGTGCTGCTTCAGATAATCCATGGCAAAGTGATGGGTGATAGCATCATACCGTACACTTTTCCAGGGTACAGGGATCTGGAACATTATTTCATTTAATAATCCGATTTTCGGTCCATTATATTTGCCCTCGAATGGTTCCATGCCTGAATTTACCAAGATACCAGACCTTTCTTCGTTAATGATAAAATCAAAAACATCCCAGGAACAGAAAGCTGCCACCTTCCCGCGAAAACCAGGCTGGTTATGGACATATTCGAGAATGGTTACATTAGGATTATTTTCTCGATCGTTGCTGTCCCGGGTTGAATCCACATAACCCACCAGCATTTCACTGAAACCAGGATATGAAAACCCGTGAGGGTTCGCAAGTGTAACTGCACCACCCTTCCGCACGTTCCCGTATATTTGCCCCTCGGTGTTGATTGTACTCCAGAAAAATGGCATTAATTTTTCTCTACGAGTCTGCGGTGTATCAGCCCAGTAATCTTCCAGTATTTGGTTACGTTCTTTTGTATACTCATCATTATTAATCAGCAAACTGTCCGCACCATAAAAGACTTCCTGCCAACGCAGTCCATCAAACGTAATAAAAATGACATTTCTGGTTTTTCCTTTGGCATTCAGCATAGAAATTGACAGTGTTAGCAGTAAAATAAATAGTTGGTTAGAATAATTCAGAATAGATCCAGATTTCGTTTTAATTGTATCCCCATAATTTCAAATAATCAAGTTGAAGCTATATCAGAGCTGATCTGCCATAATCTCTTTCCAGTATCCATATTTCTGGATTCCCGGGAGCTGGTCTTTGGTTGGCATTTATAGAAATACTTACCAGAAACTCCCTTGACCTCAGGCGCAGAACAAAGAAAGATACTGGTTTTTGCCCCCTCTTCCGGATCAATAGCAGAAATCCGTTGGGCAATCTTTAATACTGGACCAAAAAACCCACCGATATTGTGCCCAAAATTTGTGGCCACAAATCCGGGGTGCAGACAATTAACTGTTATGTCTGCTGGTACCTTTTTCAACAATTCATAAGTGAATAAAACATTCGCCAGCTTGGATTTTTGGTATGCTTTCCAAGCTTTATATTCTTGCTCACCATTCAGATTTTCAAAATCCATATCTACACCATAATGGGCATCAGATGATACATTTACGATCCGCGCCGGAGCACTGGACTTCAGTAATTCCATTAATTTATTTGTAAGTAAAAAATAGCTCATATGATTAAGGGCAAAGGTCCTTTCCAGGCCATCACTAGTTAGTTCATGTTTGGCAAAATATCCCCCTGCATTATTTAACAGTACATCCAAACGGTCATAGTGGCTGATTACCTGTTCAGCGAGATCGCGCACTTCCTGCATGACTGCCAGGTCAGCCATAAGTAAATCGATATTTTCATTCCCACTACTGGATTTTAATTCAGCCAGAACGGTTGCTGATTTTTCGGGGTTTCGCCCAACAATAATTACCTTGGCACCCTTCTCAGCCAAAACCCTAGCCGATACTTTACCGATGCCATCTGTCGCTCCTGTGACCAGGCAAACTTTTCCGTTCATATCTGTCATGATTTTCCTTTTTGAGTATTAATATTATTAAAAATTAATGATCTTTCCTTGTTCAGCCACCTGAAAACCAGCATTATTAAGTACCTTCCTGGCATTACTTCCAGGCTGGTACAATGGATTGGTATGATTGAAATGAATAAAATGAATTTTCTGCTTTTCCTTTATAGATAAATTTGCGAATAATTGCATACTTTCAACAACGAATGGGTGCGGGATTTGGCTCATATTCCTTCCTGGCAATTCAGTCCCATCAAAAAATGTAGCATCCAAAAATAAATAGTCATTTCTTTCTATTTCCGCAACGATGTCTTTTTGCCAGAGCTCCCATTTATCAATATCCGGAATAAACAGTACTGATTTATTTGGTCCCGATATATGAAAACCGACAGTTTCAGAATATTCATCGCGGTGCGGTACAAAAAATGGTGTGATTTTAATTTGATCGTTAATATTTATAATAACCCCATCCTGCAATAGTTCAACATTAATGTTCTTCTTCGTTACTAATTGACTCCAGGGACCATTATCTGTAAGGAAATTCATCATTCGCGGCATGGCGTAAACAGGTATTTTATTAGCCCCCATAACTTCAAGCCCTAAATGAGCTAAACCCGTATAATGACCAACATGAGCATGGGTCAAAAAAATACCGGCAATATTAACCGGATTTTCACTGGCCGTAACATCATTGATCATTTGTAGCTGCTCACGAAAATCAGGAGTTGCATCAAAGATCCAGCATCTATTTTTAGCATTATTTACAATTGCAATCGATGAGACCCAGCGGCGCAGTTCAGGTTTTTTTTTAGGACCAATACAACATTTCTTCAAACAACCTGCTTGTGGATATCCGCCATCCTGGGCAACACCCAGAACATAAATAAATGTCTGATCTGGTAACTGATCCGTATCCTTCCCAATATCACAGGAACAAAAAAATATAACTAAACTCGCAGATAATAGTTGTTTAACCAAAAAACGCATCTTTTACACTTTAAAAAAATATTGCTCTAAACAATTTGCACCGGAGAACTTACACAAATATGGATAAATTAGACTATGGGCAGAGACTTCTTCCAAATTCTTTTACCTATTTTCATCATCCTTTCTTCTATTGCTGGTAAAAACCTCATAGTACACGGCAGGTATGACCCGCAGAACAGGGAACTGCTGGATGTAAAATTCTCCGGGAATACCATGATTATTACGGGCAATCTGAACGGGACAGAATTCTATGATATATCCGATTCGTTGAATCCTATTCATCTTGCCAACCTGGAAATACCTTTTGGTAACCAAAATCGGGCCTTGCCGAACTTTATCGCTGCAATTTCTGATACCATACTTTATTTATCTTCCCGGCAACGGGGTATTGCAATCGTTAATATTTCGGACCCCTCCAACCCCCAATATATTGACATGGTTACCCAACCAGCTGGTTCAAACTACAGCTATGATGGACTAACGGTTCGTGATTCAATTCTATATGCTGCCGCCCATGAACATGGTGTAATTCTTTTCAATATCAGTTCACCTGAGTTACCCACCTATTATGGCCAGATTAATACGGAAAATGCCTGGGGTACAGCCTTTTTTGATTCTTTGCTGATTATCATGGATGGTGAATTTGGTTTTAAGATTATGAATATCGCCGACCTCTCTAATCCAATTACAATAGCGGATGTGTTTACAGAAGGAGCAACAAAGGATATGGCCCTGGATGGAGATCATCTAAACGTAGCAATGGGTAGTGACGGTATTGCCCGCTATGATCTTTCGGACCCTTCCGATCCACAATTACTGGCCACCTATAATAGTGCTGGCTTCGCCAATAGAATCGCCCTCTTTAATGGCAAGATTGCCGTTTCTGAATGGCTGGATGTAAAAATCCTAGAATACAATGGCAGTGAAATCGAACTGGTTGGTTATAAAAATACCGGATATCGCACAATGGCCATCAATACCAAAGGTAATGTCATTTATTCCGCAGAATGGCGTCATTTACAGGTGCTGGAATACGGATCCATTTCCGGACCAGACCTGGACCTTAGTTCCCACGATATCAGTTTTCCGGAAATAAATATCGGAGAACAAGATACTATGCTGCTTTACTTAACTAATAATGGCAGCGAATTACTTGTGTTTGATTACGACTATTTTTCCCATGCAGATTTCTCTACTTCAACTGAACTAAACACATTAGCCGCTGGAGATTCAATTGTAGTTGATATCATTTACACAAAGTCTGGCCAAAACGCCACGGGCGTGTATAACATTCCATCAAATGACCCTGACGAATCTCAATTATCTTGCGATATTTTGGGCAATTATGATGGCGTAAATATTGGTATGACTGCACCAGACTTTACCCTGCCCATTGCAGCCAACGGAACGGGGAATTTTAACCTCAATCAGCATTGGTCAAGTGCTGGTGAAATTGTGGTTATTGCCTTCTTTTCTCCTGGCTGACCTGTATGCAGTCCGGAGTTATCGGACCTGGAAGTTTCAATTTGGCAGGAATACAGTGACGATGTTGTCACCCTCATCGGTATAACTGCAGTTAATGAAGGGCAGATCAGCCAATTTGTGATTGATAATGGCCTCACCTTTCCTATTTTAAAGGATACGCGTAGTGGTCCTGGTATCGGTACAGGTGTTATTTATGATCAGTATTATATTCCAAACCAGGGCTCACCCTACCCACGGGATTTTATAATCGGGACAGATGGAAATGTGTATTACGTAAATAACGAAATTGATACAGAATACATGATCGCTGTAATAGAAATGCTCTTGGCTGGAGAAAATGTAAGTATTAAACCTGGAGAGAACATTATCACTCCAGAAATACAATTGGTTAAAGCCTACCCAAATCCATTTAACGGATCCACAAACATCATTTATACTTTGTCAAAACCAGGTAATGTATCCATAAATATCTTTGATTTAACCGGTCGACTGGTATCAGGATTCGATCGGGGATTACAGCAAGCTGGGCGTCAAAATCTGCACTGGTCACCGAGAAACCAGAGAGCCGCGGGATTATCTTCCGGAATGTATATATATCAAATTGAAACGGGTAAAACCATAACTGATGGTAAAATGCTGTACCTGAAATAAAATTTCAGGTTTTACTCACTTAGTCCTTGAACTTTATCCCGCAACCCAACGCTTTTGTTGATGCATATTTTATTGTACTGCCGGTCAGCATCGCATCGATAGCATCGGCGACATATGGTTTTTTCACTTTATGTGGTTTTTTGGCATTATCATCGATTGCACCGCGATAAACCAGTTGGTCCTCTGCATTGAATAAGTAGACATGGGGTGTCCTGGTAGCACCAAATTCTCGCGCCAGTTTCGCACCGCTATCCATGGCATAATAAAAATTATATCCTTTGTCCTTAGCATGCGCTTTCATTTTATCCATGCTATCCACGGAGCCAAAAGTTGTTTCGTTAGAATTCAACGCAATCATGCCCACACCTTTAGACTGATATTTCTTAGCTAGTTCAACATAGCGGTCTTCCCATTTAATAACCCATGGGCAGGTATTGCAGGAAAAAATAACCAAAAGGCCATTCTCTCCCTTTGCTTCGCCTAATGATACTTTCTTTCCGCTAATATCCATCATTTTTACATCTCCCAGCGGTAAGTCAGAACCGAGATCTAATTCTTCTGCTTGAATACCAAAGCAAAGTAATAATGTGACTACAAAAATTAACTTTTTCATGATGACTCCTATAAATTTATTGCTTTTTCTACCGTTTCAATGAAGTGCTTTTCATGTTTTGAATTTTCCCAATAATCTACTATTGATCCTGATAATTTACCAAACACAATTGTAAAGGGCAGACTGCCAGTCCATTCCCTATGAAAACCATTGATAAATTCTTCCCCAGGTTGGTCCTTAATATAAGATTGACCACTCACATCCATCGATTTCAGAAAATCTTTTACTTGTTTTTCCTCTTCAAGCCAATCGGCACTTACAAAAATTACCTTCAGGTCTTGATTGTATTTCTTGCCTAAACTATGAACAAACGGAAACTCCGCCATACAGGGACTTCACCATGTTGCCCATACATTAATCAAAACCGCTTTTTTTCCCTTCTCTTCCTGTGCAGCAGCAAGTACGTCCTGGGCTGTGGCTCGCTCAAGGTTCAAACGATCACAGCCATAATTAGAAAACAACGCTAGGTAAATAACTATTAGTTTTATATTATAATTCACTAGGTTTCAGAATGCTCTTAGTTAGTGCTATTTCAGTAACTGAATCCGTTTACTAGCCGCTAATTCACCCTGGATCAAGTTACATATATAAATGCCAGATGCTACTGGCTTGCCAAATACATTCTTTCCATCCCACGTTAAAGTATGGCTACCAATACCAATGGTACCGCTTACTATGGTTTTAATTTTTCGACCAAGTGTATCATAGATAACCAAGGATACTTTTTCATCACTCAAAGTAGAAAATTTGATCGTACAACTAGAATTAAATGGATTTGGATATACTGTATGCAATCCGAAAATCGCAGGTTGAATATTATTAACAGTGGTCTGTAAATCCAATGCAGCGGCCAGGGCAGTTAAAAATCCATTCATTTCATCTACAGTGCCAGTAGATACACGCAAATGCTGAGGCATATCCCAACCAGTCCTAACCTGATAACCAGAATCTGCAAGTGCATTCAGAACAGCGCCAGCGTTCGTGCCCGTATCTACCATGATATAATTGGTCTCTGATGGAATATATTGCAGTCCCAAGTCGGTGAAACCAGTGTATAAAATCGTTTTCGCATTGATATTAAGAGAAACAGTATCACTGATATGATCCAAATCATCCAAACCAGCAATAGCAGCAGCCTGAGTTGCCCGGCTCACAGTAGCATAAAGTTGCGTATCGCTTATTTCGTCAGTTAGTTCAGTTGATGCCAGTGTGTAACCCACTCTTGCCCCAGCCAATCCGTACGCTTTTGATAATGTGCGTATAATTACGATGGCAATACCCTGATCTATATAGGGCACACAACTTTCATAGTTTGTTGTCTGGACATATTCATGATAGGCTTCATCAACACACACAACCACCCCATCAGGTACCTCAGCTAAGAATGAAGCCATATCATCCTTATTGATTATTCTGGCCAAAGGATTATTGGGATTTACCAATGATATTAATGTTGTATTATTTGTAATAGCACTCAGAATTCCATCCAGATCAATAATGTAATTTTCATCCACAGGTACATATACAACCGTAGCACCATTTGCAATCGCCTCATTCGCTATTTGTGTATAAGAAGGTGTAGCTGTAATGACTTCATCTCCTGGTCCCAGGAAAGCATCAGCAACTTTTTGGATCATTTCGGTCGCCCCTGCACCCACACACACATTGTCCTGATTTAAATCAAAATTATCAGCCACTGCATTTTCCACATTACTATTTAACCAATCTGGATAGCGGTGCGTCAAGGCTGCTTCATCTCGTAGCGCTGCTAAAGCCAAGGGAGATGGACCAAGCGGATTTTCATTATAACAAATTCGTCCAACATAATCATTAGGATCAATCGTTGAAAATGGTCGTGCATGAATTCGGCCGACACCAGGGAGCACCATTGCACTAAATACAGCAGCTGAATGCACAAATTCACGCCTAGAAAGTGTTGTTTTACTCAATCCTTTTATCTGCTTTGAAATTGAGGGAAAAGCGAACCTAGATACTGACCCGACCCAGAACATACAGGTGTAAAATCCGGTATATTATCAGGTATGTTATCAAAATCATCATTAATCTTATCATAAACTTCAGTCTTTGAAGCAAAACTATAGGCGGGAGGAATAAAGTAATTGATTGTTAAGATATTTGGGTCGTAAATAAAATGATTAAGCGAGTCAACACCTAATTCCAAAGTGAAATAAACAAGAAAGGAATCATTTTCTTCATTCATAAAAGAGTAAGAATAAAATTCACCAGATGAATCAATTTCTATATTAAAGGTATGAGTGAAAAAACAGGAAGTACCCTCATTAGGATAATAGGGTACACCATCACATTTTCCTTCCCAATCTCCGAAAGTAAAGTAAGCCCCGGCATCAGGAAAAAATATTAATGCGGAATCATGGTCTATTCCCCTATCAACAATATCCCATGTTATTATTGTGTCACCTGAGGTAGTATCTATTGTAAACCCGATAGTATCTAACCAGGTACACTCATCTTTTAATTCCCATAAACCCTTGAATAAGTAAAGATCCTCTAAAGACGCTGTTGTGCCGCCGGTGGTATCCACGCAGGGTGAACAACTGTTGTAGCATACTATATCCAGAATTAAAGAATCATTATCAGGTATTTCCAACCAGCGATTACCTGTACCAGATAAGGCGCAAGGTAAAGTATCTATTACTTCTGCATTCCCACCCAGAACATTACTATTTAGATAAATATATTGGACTGTATCTCCGATGGCACAGGAAAGTGTTACTTCATATACGCCATCATCATTTGAATCCAACATTTCTTCAATAGAACCATTGGAGGATTCCATTGTGCCGGCAATATGTACACCATTAGTGGATACAGTTTCGTTGCCCATATCAACTCTGAATGTCACGTTGGCTTCTGTAGAGGATTCTCCATTACCATTACAAGAGGGATAAAATAGTAGAGACAATAGCGAAATAGTAAATACGAAAAATTTTATCCGAGGCATAGACTGAATCTAATGAATTAAACAAAAATTATGTATACCGGAATCAAAATGTCAATTTTCAGTTGCTAAATCAATCGCCTTTCTTGCTGCGCTGATATAATCAGGGTTTGATCCGCAGCAGGCACCGACCACATTGGCGCCAGAAGTAAGATATTTGTTGATTTCATTGGCAAATTCTTCAATGGTTAACTTTTCCTCAATGACCCCTTCCTTGGTTGGCATTGCCGCACCTACATTTGGATAAACACCCCAGAGACCTTTCCAATTCGTCAAAAGTACATCAACAGCCTGCGCTGTTATACTACACAGGTTGCAGTTCAATAATACCATTTCAATCCCGTAGTCTTTTATGTCAGGGAGAACATTTGTTAAATCAGTCCCATCAAGTAATGCATTGCCATTTTTCAAAATCAGACTTAACCAGCGTGGTATTTGCAGATCCCCCGTCACAGATAACGCAGTCTTTATTTCCGGCCAGCAGCCCATTGTTTCAAACAACAGGGCATCTACACCAGCATCCTGCAACCAAATGGCAAGTTCTCTGAATTCTCTTTGCGCAAATTCAACACCCGGAAATAGTTCAGGTTCATAGCAATCTTCCAGAGGCGCAATAGATCCAGCAACAATAATACCATCTCCTGCAGCTTGTCTGGCCAATTTCACTGCCATTTCAAGACTTTCATGGGATCTCAGTCTCGCTTCATGCTCTGCATATCTATTATTTCTATATGCTCTGGGGGTGGTACGAAAAGTGTTCGTTGTTAAAATATCTGCACCACCTGTTAAATATGCTTTATGTATTTTTCGTACATAGTCAGGGTGGGTGAGATTTATGTCACCAGACCAAATCGGTAATGGTAAATCAAGTCCGACACGCATCAGCTCCGTACCCATCGCACCATCCAGTAATCGAATTTGATTATTGGAGCTGGTCATAGTTAAAGAAGCATATATATTAGGGTCTTATAAGTTTCATTATTTCTTTGGAAAATAGTTCGGCCTGGTCATCATAATGCGTAGAGGATTCAACACTCGTACTGGCACCAAACTGGTGGATACTTTCTGCACGGACATTACCGTTTGCATCCCATTCAACAAATTGCACATAGCAATCACCAGCCACACCTTTCATGATATTTTCATCATTTTTTGTGTAAATGGCCCGGAGCATATCTGGACCACCAGCTAGAGGAAGGTCTGCCGTACCATGACGCAAACGCTGCACCTCTCCCAAAGGTACATCAATACGACCATAATTAGTGGTCAGAAATTCTACTGCCGCAGCCAACTTTTCTACAATTTTATCATAATCGTAGGTGTATTTCTCAGGATTGAAACCGACATGACGAAATGTCAAGAAACCCAGTGCCGCAGCCCTATTTTCCAATTCACCAGAAAAATCCCAACTATTTAATAAATCTATTCCTGGCTTCAATTCTTTCCTTATGGTCTTGGAATCCTTGATAAATTTTCTCAACACTTCAACCACCAATGACTCCTGAGAATATTTTTTATCATATTTATACCTGAGAAACTCCTCACGGGTAATACTTTTATCCTGGCCATATAGCTCCAATGCTCTCAGCGCACGATTTGTCTGGTGCATATCCACGCCAGCATAGGCTGGCAGGCGATCGGGAAAATCGGAGGGATCATCGGTGCAAAGATAGGGCGTATTATTACAATTATAGATAAAGCCTCCCGGCGGATTTTCGATTTGCGGCAAGTCCTCAAAAGGCAGGTATTCAGTCCACAAATATACGGACGTATCGCCCGGGACTATGCTTCTCCAATCCAGATCAGGATGACGTTTTGGTATTCGGGCATTATAAACAAAATAGATATTGCCTGATTTATCCGCATAACCAGTATTAAACATTGGAATAGCATTTATGGCCATTGCTTTTTTGAATTCTGTCAGGTTGTGAGCACGATTCATACGATACCATTGTTCAATGAGTCGCAGATCTCCCATGGAGGCATACCGAATGGCGTAAGTTCCGTGGTCCGTTTTCAAGACCGGTCCATGGATAGACCTGTATAAATCTCTTTTCACTTTCCAGGATAATGGCCCCAGAATTTTAACTTTAATTTTTGTTTTCTTGACTTCCAGGTCACGCCAATTACCATCATACCAGTATTGATTTTCATTATCAGGATTAATTGTAAGATGGTAAACATCGATAAGATCAGGATCATTAATAGTATGGCCCCATCCCAGGTCAGGATTATGGCCTACGAACCCGACCGGTGACCCCGGAAAAAGACCCGCTACCATGTCCCAGCCATCATCACTGGAAATATGTGCTTCATACCATGCTACGGGGCCGCTCCAGGGCTGGTGGCTATTCACCATTAAGCGTGTATATCCATCGGCACTTCTTTTTGGGGCTACAGCTATGACATTGCTGGCCAGCATCTGCATTGGATCTTTTTCCTCTTCCGGGCCGAGACCGATCAGCGTTGGTGGTTCTGCGCGCATTAGTTTTCTAATAACACCACCAAAACCATAAAATAATGGTGTACGATGCATAAAACCAGCAACTATATCAATGCCCTGTACTGGATATAGTTTTTTGTAGGCAGCTTTTGGATTATCCTTGACATAGAGGTTTATACCAGCGGCATAACCATCACATACATCACGGACATCAGCAGGCACCTCATTAATGTATCTTTTATCTAAACCATCCCAAATGCCAATAACATGTACATAATAATCATTGGCAATATTTTCGATGCCTTTTACACCTGTTCCCTTTCCTTTTAACAAATCAAAAAATCCCTTAATGGATTTCAATTTCACGCCATATAATTGACCAAGCATACCTCGCGACGCCACAAGGACATTTTGAATTGTCTTGAAATCATCCTGCGCATGGGCATAGGCCAGACCAAAAGCAGCATCTCCATCCGATCGACCATGGACATGGGGCACGCCCCAATTATCCCGGTTGATTGTAGCCTTATATTTCCCGTCATTTATAATTATTTCATCTTGGGCAACAAGTACGGAAGTAAATATTAATAGTATAAATTTTGTGCTAATTCTCATATCGATATTGAACCTTTTCTGAAGTCCGTTTCTCCGATCTTCATATTTATGGCAACACTTTCTCCTGTTGCAGCAAATTCTTTTGCCGTATTCAAAACATCATCAATCTCTTTCTTATCCGTAATTTGCAATCCTTTCCCACCCAATGCCGCTACAACTTCATGATATTTTGTATTGCCCAATTCAGTGGCAACAGGATCCTTGAATATTTCTACCTGATCTCTGGCAATTTGTGTCCAGCCACTATCATTCCCAATAATGGCGATCATGGGAATGTTATGGCGCACAAAAGTATCAAATTCCACCATACTGTAACCAAAAGCGCCATCACCATAGATTCCCCATACTGTAGCATCTGGATGAGTTAACTTCCCACCTAAAATAAAACCTGCACCTACACCTAGGGTTCCAAAAGGACCCGGGTCGAGCCAACCCAGATTGGACCTCGGTCGCAAGATATAAGATGCAGTTGCAACAAAATCACCCCCATCTGCAATTAAAATATCACCATCCTTCAGGTGGTTATTTAGCTTAGTAAAAAATTTCAATGGGTTAACATAATCTGTATTTATTTCGGACTGTTCGTGAATTTGGTCCAACCTTTTCTTATCTCTTTCCCGCAGCGTATCTATCCAGGTATCCGAATCAATCCTATCTCCTGATTGATTTTCAGGAAAACTTGAAAAAAAAGAACCTGGATCCGCCTGGATCGCTAAAGTAGGCTTCCGATTTAAATACAGATCACTACGACTGCGGTTTATGGATATGATTTCTGCTTTACGATTAATTTGCCTGCCGTATCCCAACCGGAAATCACACGGTACGCCTGCTAAGATAACCAAATCAGCTTCTTGCAATGCTTTTTTCCTTTGGTGGCGGAAAATATTCAATTCCTCATTGGACAACAATCCCCTGGCCATACCTGAAACAAACATAGGTATATTTAAAGACGCTAATTTCTGCGCCAAATTATCCACCTGGGTAACATTCAGCATTGTTTGACTACCAATTAATAATACAGGTCTTTTCGAATTATACATCATTTTCGATACCTTTCGCATATCGCTGGGAACGGGCATTGGGCATGTAATTTCAGGAACAGGTTTTGGCGCCGTTTCAAAGCCGGCGAAAATACGGTTTAGATTTCGCTGTAAATATTTTTCCAACCACCAAGACATTTTTTGACCATCCGTATTCAATCCATACAATTCACGAACCAGATCCTGCGGATATAATAAGTCCAGTGGTAATTCAACAAATACTGGGCCCGGGACACCTGATTGCGCGATTATAATTGCCTTATTTATTTCATTAGCAATATCCTTACCCCTCTTGATGATAACCTGGTGCTTGGTAAGTGGCCTAAGAAGCGCCATTTGATCAATATCCTGCAAACTGCCGCGCCCCTTCAAAATAGTGGCAGTTGCCCCGCCAAGTAATAGCACCGGAACTTGGGCCATTTGAATATTTTTTACAGCAGTGAGCGTATTTGTCAGTCCTGGACCCGCTGTAACAGCGGCCACACCAATCGCGGGGGATAAACGCGATACGGCATCCGCCGCGAAAACAGCCGTTGCCTCATGACGCACATCAACTACACGAATGCCTTTTTCCCTGCAGGCCACCAAAATTGGTGAGATATGGCCTCCGCACAGGGTAAATATGAATTCTACATCATGCTGCTGTAAGGTTTCAGCAACGATCGATCCACCATGTCTCATTTATTGAAATTGTTTTTATGGTTAATTAGGGTGAATGCGAAACCCAAGATATTGTAGTTAATTTATCCATGAAGTTAAGGGTTCAGAGATGGTTTGTAATTTTTTAGAGACACTGGTAAATAAGTCCTGTTCAAAATCATCATTTGTTTCATAACAGCGACCGAAAACAGATTCCCAAACTTGACGATCTTCCATGCAAAAATAGAAAAATACTTCATCACACCAAGGTTGGAATGCCTCCCAAACCCCAGAAAATATTTTTTTCTTCGTTTCCATTGGATAAGATTTTTTGCCTGCGGCATCTACAAACGGCATCTGCAATATTTTGCTGCGCCTACTAGCCATTCTCAGGGATTTGATCGCCGGTTTAATGAACGTCAGCGTACCAAAAGATATCAACCCAATCTCCCGCGCTGAAAACATGGCCATTAGACGATTTATCAAGTCATTATAATCAGTATTCCAGCCGTGGTAGTAAACTATAGGATGAAAATGAAAACCAACCAATATACCTGCGTCTGCCAGTTGGCGGGCCGCTTGCAATCGCTGTTCAATAGTAGCAGTTCGCGCTTCTTCATGATCAATGAATACCTGTGGATTCAGTGACCAGCTAACAAAAATATTATTTGGCACTGCTGCTTGCAACAAATGACTTACATTTTTTGACTTGGTTTTAAATTCGAGAATAATATTCGGGTTATTGCGGGCAAATTCTAATTGTGTGTCTAGAATCCCGTTTTTGTTACCCAAGGCCAGTGAATCAGAGGACTGTCCTGAACCAATATGGTAATTTTTATTGGGGTCGAGCTCTATAGCGGCAAGTTTATCAGCCAAATTTTCCTCAACAGCAATTGTTCCGCCTTCATAAAACGTTTGGATACTACAGTAACTACAACCCAGACCACACCCTTGTGCCACATCAATTGTTCTTAGGTTGCAACAGACTGTTTTTTCTGAGGCGACAGGACACATGCCAAATACAGCATTATCTCCATTGATAGTTTTAAGTTTTTTACCTTCGGTGTTGTATTCCCGTTTACTGCCATTGGCATCATAATTGGTCGCATTTTCTTTTAATTCTTCCCAATTGTTGTATATGGATCCAAGGATCTTCTTTTTTGCCATCTGGTCAGAGTGTTGAATAGATTTTTCTTTATAATTCCACTGTTTACCTATACTAGGTTCATCCCACATTACAAAATCAACTGCCATATCCGTTAGTTGACGTAATTCCTGGTAGGTGAGCTGATATTTGATGCCGATATCTTTTATTGCATTCCGCGACCCTTTCTCCAAATTCTGGTAAAGCTCGTAATTGCTGAATGAAGCAAAGCGCTTTTGATAATCTAAATCTTTGGTCATTTTCATGATATTTGATTATGAATATAAAATATGACTGTCAAAAAAAGTGTTACATTAAAAAGAAAATAAAATAAAGCCCCGCATAACGGGGCTTTTTAATTGTTTTATAATAATTATTCCAAAGAGTTGTTATTGATCAATGCACCTGCGGCATATACGCCTTCCGAAACCTTTGTTCCTGTTTCATCATAGAATACCCATAAACCATCTTTCTGATCATCTATATAAAATCCTTCAGATTCTACTTGCCCATTGCTGTGCCAACTGAACCATTTACCAACCTTTTTACCATTTTCCCAATTATCTTCCGATCGTTTTTCTCCGCTTTCATACCAGGTTGTGAATTGACCATCATTTATACTTTTATTAAACCTTTTTGAAGACATGAGCTGTCCATTGCCATGGTATTCATATTCATAATCCCATTCTTTGGATAAAATACCATCCACATAGAGTCTCTTCCAAACTTCCAAGCCATTGGCATTTCTGCCTACCCAGCTGCCATTTCCGTTCTCCAATAAAATACTACCATTCTTTGACCAACGGTTTCTGAGTAGGAATTCACCTTCATCCCAAAGCCCTTCTTCTTTTTGGTTACCATTGTCAAACCAGGAAATGTATTCTCCATCTTTCGATCCGCCCTGGTAACCAGTTTTGGTTTTTAATTCACCATTTTCGTGGTATTCGTATTCAAATGTCCATTCATCTTTCAGTAAACCATCTTCATAGAATTTTTTCCATGCTTCTAATCCTTCTTTTCGACCTATCCAGCCACCTGTACCATTTGCTACCAATTGACCGCCATTACTTAACCAGCGGTTCATTAGTAAATATTGTCCATCCTGCCACAGGCCATCCTCGCGTTTTTGACCATCTTCGAACCACACTGCATATCCATCATGTTGGTTATCATGCTGATATTTCCCCTGTTCCTTTAACTGTCCATTTTCAAACCATGTTTTATATAATCCATGTTTTTTGTCTTCAAAATAACCCGTCTCTGATTTTAACTGACCATTATCGAAATATTCGTGTTTATTATCCCACTGAAACTCCAGCTTTCCTCCAATATATTCTTTTTCCCATAACACCAATCCTTCTTTATTCTTACCTTTTATTCTTCCTGCGCCATTCGTGATAATAGCATTGCCACTTTTATTCCAGCGGTTTTGGATCAGGTATTCACCATCTTCAGTCCACATACCTTCTTCACGCTTTTGTCCGTCTTCAAGCCATAATTCATAAAATCCGTAGGGTACGCCGTAGCTATTTTTACCATTTTCTTTAATTTGTCCATCTTCATACCATACTGAATAACGGCCATGTTTTTCATTTTCAGAATAACCAGTCTCTGATTTTAATTGGCCATTATCATAGTATTCATGAACATTGTCCCATTGGAATTCTAGCTTACCACCTACAAATTCCTTTTCCCATAATACCAGCCCTTCTATATTCTTACCGGCAATCCTTCCTTCGCCATTCGTGATTATCAGATTGCCATTTTTATTCCAGCGATTGGTTATAAGATATTCGCCTTCTTGCCAAACTCCTTCTTCCCTTTTATCTCCATTTTCAAACCATGTAGTAGATTCGCCATCTTCCTGACCGCCCTGAAAACTGCTCTCATTTTTTATCTGACCACTATCGTAGTATTCGTACTTGTACTCCCAATCAGAAATGAGACGGCCATCTTGGTATTCCTTAGCCCAAAGTTTCCGACCTTCAGCATTTTTACCTATCCATTTTCCATTTCCATCTTCTATCAAAACGTCACCTTCATTATTCCAGCGGGTAGTTAAATAGAATTCATTGTCTACGTATGAACCTTCTTGGCGCATTTGACCACTATCAAACCAATCCGAATAGGCACCATCTTTATTGCCTTCTAAGTTGCTACCTTTATTTTGCATTTGACCATTTTCATACCAGGTGCTGAATTCACCTGTTAAAACACCTTCAACATAAGTTTTCTTTGTACTTAATTGACTATTTTCATACCATTCCTCAAAATTACCATCTTCCTTACCTGCTTTAAAATTACCTGTGGATTTCATTTGACCATTTTCATACCAAGACGAATTTTCGCCATCTAATTTATTATTACGGGTACTCTTCAGCGATTTTTCCTTACCATTACTGTAGAACTGGTACTTGAATGCCCATTTATCAACAACTTTGTTATTCTCATATAAATATTTATTAGCAATTAATCCCTTATCATTCCAAGTAGTCCATACGCCATCTTTTTTACCGTTAGAGTATTTACCTTCCTTTTTAGTATTTCCATTATTAGCATATTTGACCCACAGTCCATCCCGCTGATCATTTTTCCAGACGCCTTCTTCTTTCTTTGAACCATCATTAAAATAAAATGCATATGAACCATCTTTCTTGCCAGCCGCATAAGAACTAGTTCTCGCTAGGTTACCATTTTCATGCCAAATAGTCCATTTACCATTCCTTTTACTATTATTAAATACTTTATGTGATTTGATCTTTATTCTCTTTTTATCATACCAGAAAAGAAACTGACCATCCGATTCATCAGCTGTTTTGATACCAATAACTTGGCCTGCTTTGATTTTATATCCAGTATCCTTATCTATATCTTCATTTAATTCATATAATTGGGCAACATCTACCTCGAAATCGCTGGCAATTTTTTCCAAGGTTTCATCACTTTGAATTTCATGAAAAACGTACTTGGATACAGCGCCCGTGTACTCAGTGCCATGACGATCCCAAAATTTCCAAGTACCTACGGGAAGGCCATCCTTATACTGCCCTTCGGTCTTCCTACTACCATTATTATATTTTGATGACATTTTACCGCTATAAGGCTTTTGAGCTCCTTGTTCATATTTAGCGCCATCTCTCTCAATTAATACGACTTCTTTTTCTTTCTTTCCGCAACCGAAAAGTAATAGAAGGACGATAATACCAATATTTCTATACCTAGAAAATTTCATCATTAAAAACTCTCCTATTTAGTTAATTATTATTTATTAAATGAAAATTATTTGTGGGATAAAAACCAAGTTTAGCACCAAAGTTAATAAAAACCTCATACTTAGCAAAATCTTTCATTCTAAATGAAAGATTAATTATTAATCCAATGTCTGAGCAATTCGATCTCTAACAATTTTTGTCCATAAATCATAACCTGTTACATTTAGATGCAATCCATCTTCAATAAACAATTTAGGATTTGGTGTCCCTTCTATTTCCAACATTGGAGTTGCAGTGTTAACATAATAGAGTGCTGAATTCCATTTCGACAATGTCAGTATTTTATGATTTGTTTGGTTCATGTTATCCCATTTACCCCAGCGACTTATGCTAGGTTTGATCGGGATATAATAGAATTTTACCGCAGGAAAAAGGCTGATAATTTTATCATAAATACGTAAAAAATCATTGTAGACATGGTCAGGAGTTTTACCACTAGAAATATCATTGTCTCCACAATAGAATACGACCGCTTTAACAGAATAGGGATTAATAATTACATCAATATAATGCAGCATATCAGAAATGTGTGCGCCGCCAAAGCCCCTGTTTAGCGCGTTATAGTCAGGGAAATATTGATCCAGTTCCCAAAGGCGAATACTGGAACTCCCGATAAACAGGACCACACTGTCTGGCAACAAACTTTCCTGAGTTGATGTAAGAAATTGATCGATCTGAGATTGAAATCGTTTTGGATCAGGATCACTGACCGTACTATCCTGACTGTGCCCAACAGTTCCAATAACAAGGGCTAGTACCAAGAAATTGACTTTATTTATAATAGAGATTTTACAGTATTTAGCTATTTCATCTCAGATCTTGCATCTTCAATTCGTTGCGGATCAATAGGTTCGGAAAGACCCATGTGAAAAGCGAGAAACCACATCACAAAAATGCCGTAGGCCAGAAAAACCAGCTGCCATACCCAAAGTGACGGCATGTGGAATGGTACCCACAGTGCAGGAGTATTGGGATCTGAAAAAAGTGAGTTCCCAATGCTAGCGAAAGGACCGAAACCTACTAGAAACCAGATCAGAGTAAGGATCCAAGCGAGTGGCAGTTTCTTTCTGCGCTCTGAGTTCATTGCTGATACTGCCTGCAAAAATTGATGCCTTTTCTCTTTTGTTTTAACTGTATTCTCATCATCCTTAGTAAATCTTGAGACTAGTATGGTCGTTGCCAGATTAAAGAGAATCCCCCAACCAGCGCTATGAATAGTGAGTGGGTAGGCACCCCAAGGCACTCCAAACCATGCTGAAGTTTTATCTGTTAATGTTACCGCAATAAGACCGACAACTAATCCCGTCACAACCCCCTGTCTGGTAAAACCTTTATAATAGCAAATACCAATTAAGGCCGGATACATTTGAAACCCATAGGCCACAGCGAGACCGCCCAGCATCACAATTGCCTGGGTAGAATTTGCAGCCACAATCAATGCCGCGCCTGCAACGATAAAAACAAAAATACGACCAATGAATTTTTGTGATCGATCCGAGGCTGTAGGCGCAACATACTTGGCATAAATATCCCGGGTCACCATGGCACTAAATGTAGACATATATGCCGCTCCAGTACTTTGCATCGCTGCCAAGGCACACACAGCCAGCAAGCCCACCAGCCAGGGCATGGAATCAGAGAGCAGATTGATTAATTGGGGGACAAGGTTCTTATCATTTGCCGTTGAAAATATACCTTTCTCAAGAAGGATATGACCTCCTACGCCTTGAAAAATAGTAAACGTAAACAAAATAATACCTATAACTACAGAAGATGCGACCACCTGCTGCCAGCGAAATGCACGACTAGTTTTATTTGCAAAGGCCCACATAGAAAATGCTGGGGAAGATTGTATACCCATCAGGGCAAACATGTACGTCATGCACATCATCCCTGTCCAGGTTCCGCCTACTGCTTTAGAACCTGCAGATACAAATTGAATGCTACCAGGAATGGCAACAGTACTTGAATAACCAGCTGGTGTCAGGTTGTTGCCGCTATTAATATCGCGGCTGACCATATCTCCCAATCCATTCATTAATCCTGTCCAGCCCCCTGCAAAATGAATTGCAATTCCGCCAAGAATTACAATACCCAAAGCCAGTAAAATACATTGGGCACAATCTACATAAGCAACGGAACGCAATCCGCCTGAAGCCACATAGATCACAACAATAGTTGATAGGGCAAACATGCCAAAATTCACACTTACCAGACCATCAGTGAGCACATAGAATAAATCGCCAGATGCTCTAAGCTGTACGCCAAGATAAGGTATACTAAATAGGAAAGCAACCAACACGGTCAGTAATCGAATCGAATCGCCGCCATAATAATCGCTATACATCTCACCTGGAGTGATATATTTATAGGCTTTACCTAGAGCCCATTGACGCCGCAAAAACAGGACTCCAGTAAATGGGATCGTCAGCGCGTAAAAGGACGCAAATGCATACGGTAAACCATCATTAAATATTTTCCCAGGATGGCCGACAAATGTCCAACCACTGAAGCTTGTAGCAGTTGCCGCCAGGACAAACACAATGACACTTATTGATCGTCCTGCTAGAAAATAGTCAGTAGATGTCTTAGCCGTCTGGGCACCCTTTATCCCCCAAAACAGACAGTATGCCCAGTAAATTCCGACAAACGTAATTAACCAGAAAATTTTTGGATCCATATTACCTCACACCTCCTTGAACGGTATACGTAAGTATAATAAACAGATAGTAGCGGAAAAAGTGCAAATATTTTGAGAGGATTTACCACCTGATAATTAGCCAAATAACTTAAGCGGATAAAACCCCTTCTCAATTAGTTTCTGGATTTGGTCAACCACATAAGGTTTATCTTCTTTGTACGTAACTCCAAACCAGGACGCATTACTATACAAAACATGAACACTTTCTTTCCCTGACCGGATGAGATCATTGATTACATTGGGAATTAAAAATTCACTTTTTAATTCATCTCCCCGTTGTGCTAGAAAATCCACAAACATATCTTGTAAATAATCAAAAATAACGGGTGTAAAACCCCACATGTTCATTGAGACGGGTTCACTGCCGTTTAAATCAACATCTCGATCTGATGCAATCCCCGAATTTATTTTTTGAAGATTATCTGTCTCGACTACAGTGGCTAGTCGGTCATTTTCCACTTCGCATAATCCTCGCGTTACAGGTCCAAAAATAGATAGTGTATTTTCCAGGCGAAACGTAACCATGCTAAAAACATTACTTTCATGGGCATAAAAATCCGCTATTGTTTGGAATGATTCTCGACCATAATAATCATCGGCATTAATCGCATTAAAGGGACCATCGATCAATTCCGCAGCAGATAAAATGGCGTGACCTGTCCCCCAGGGTTTTTCTCGACCTTCAGGACAGGTGAAACCATTTGGAAGATTCTGAATATCCTGAAAAGAAAATTCAACCTGGATCTTATCGGCGAATTTATCGGATACCTTTAATTTGAATTCCTGCTCAAAATCCTGGCGAATGATAAAAATAACCTTGGTAAAACCTGCTGCAATAGCATCATACACTGAATAATCAATAATGGTCTCCCCACCGGGACCAACTTCATCTAATTGTTTTAAACCGCCATAGCGCGAACCTATTCCTGCGGCCATAACCAGCAATGTGATATTATTCATAGAAAAAACAGACCTTCATGGGATTTATACAATTCTCGTACCACTATCTGAACTAATTATAAAAGATTTACCACCAACTTTTTCAATGGCTTCGGCTACAATTTCAGCATTTTTTGGAGCATAAGCAAACATACATCCCCCGCCTCCTGATCCATTGATCTTACCACCCAACGCACCGGCATCTAAAGACGCATCTAGCATAGCTTCGATTTTGGGTGTGCTGACCTGTAAAATATCCCGTAACACAGCATGATGTTGGGTTAAACGAGTGCCGATACAAGTAGGATCAGGTCTTACTTTTTCTAATTCGGGTAAAGCTTGTCTCAAAATATTCCTATTTTTGATTGTCCCTTGGAAAATACCTTTCTCTTCATCATTCAATGGGGACATATCCACATCGGTGCAAGTATGAATGTTAAAATCCGGATTTTTTACTTTTAATTTTTTGATGATCTCCAGCCGGGTATCCCGGCAACGTTGCAGAATACTCATAGTATCCTTCGGCTCGCAAGAATCTCCTAAAACAAAAATCCCCAAATTTGGGTTCAAGGATTTGATGGATATCTCCGGTTCGGACTCTAAATAGAGCAGGTGACCCATGGTGGCGGAATACTGGTCCATCATACCACCTGGTTCCGCAAACTCCAACACCTCTGCTTTATAAGCCAGTTCACCAATTTTTTGGGCATTCCAAGCTACTGGCGTATCCGCCATACGGGACAAGAAATAAATCCAACTCACCATAACCGCTGATGAACTGCCAACACCAGCCTGAATGGGAATTTCGCTAGTAATTTCGCTTTCAAAGCCATTAGAAAAAACAAGTTCCTCTCCACTGCAGATTTTTATTCCGCTTTTGAAATAATCACGCGGTTTGGTGTAAACTAAATCATTAAGTAAAAATGACTCCGTTTCACCGATGTCCGGCTTATGAATAATAACTTGCTGATCTTTTCGCTTTTGACCGGTAATTTGGGCTCGAAGTGATATGGCCATGGCTACCACTGGTAGCCCTAGATAATCCTGGTGCTCTCCGAAAAGACAGATCCTTCCGGGAGTGCTTATTTCCACAAGCGGGTTAAACCAAAAGCTGAAACCCCGGCGAGCCCGATCAATGCGATTCCAAATGGTTCCCCATAAATCAGTTGGCCAACACCAAGGAGTACACCATAAACAGCGAAACAGCCGAGCATCATACACAGTATCCCATTTGGTACCGGCCACGGTTCAGAAGAGACTCCATGGGAATATCTCGACCAGCCCGGACCACCAGGGTTTACTTTTTTCACAAAGTTCTTAAGTGTTTCTTCATCATCTGGCGGTGTAAAATATGTGGCTACAACCCATACCACAGTGGTTAAAATTGCGCCAATAACTATTTTCTCCCACCCGGGAAAACTTTGATTGATAAAATTAAAATAAAAAGCAATACATAATGAACTAACCATGGCCACGATCTCTGTGTAGGCGTTGATCCGCCACCAGAACCAGCGCAGGATATAGATCATTCCCGTACCGGCACCGATCATAAGTAACAGTTCGAACGCCTGGCCAGCGCTGGTCAGGAAAAGGCCTAGACCGCCTCCAAGAATAATCGATATTACAGTAAATAAGCGGCCTACATTTACTAGGTGTTTTTCAGAAGCATCTGGTTTAATAAAGCGCTGGTAAAAATCATTTACTAGGTAACTAGCACCCAAGTTAAGTTGAGTAGACATGGTACTCATAAAAGCTGCAATCAGCGAAGCAGCCACCAGACCAAGTAAACCTGTGGGCAGTAATGTTAGCATGGCTGGATAAGCTACATCATGGCCCAGTTTGTCTGGCGATAAATTTGGAAATGCATCTTGTATATCTGACAATTCAGGAAATACAATTAGTGAGGACAAAGCAATAAGGATCCATGGCCAGGGACGCAACGCATAGTGGGCTACATTGAAAAACAGGGTAGCACTGACAGCATTCTTTTCATCTTTAGCAGAAAACATACGTTGCGCGATATACCCACCACCACCGGGTTCAGACCCGGGATAATAACTGGCCCACCATTGTACAGCTAATGGGACCAATAAGATGGGCACCCAAATATCTGGATCTGACAGATCCGGAATAAGCGCCAGTTTATCAACAACATTTGCATGGGTGATCAAATTGGATAAACCACCAATTTGTTCTAAACCAAGAATATATATCATGGCCCATATCGAACCGACCATGGCCAGTGAAAATTGAACAAAGTCTGTAATAATTATTGCCTTCAGTCCTCCCAACGTGCTGTATGACAATGTAATTGAGCAGGCAATTAGAAGCGTTAGCCAGCCGGGCCAGCCTAATACAATCTCGCCAAATTTTACTGCGGCGAGGCTCACTGCACCCATAACTAAAACATTGAATACCAATCCAAGATATAAGGCGCGGAATCCTCGTAAAAATGCTGCTGCCTTACCGCTGTACCGAAGTTCATAAAATTCAATATCAGTCAATACTCCGGAACGGTGCCACAGTTTAGCATAGACAAAAACAGTCAGCATCCCTGTGAGTAAAAATGCCCACCAGACCCAGTTGCCTGAGACACCATTTTGGCGAACGAGATCAGTAACAAGATTAGGCGTGTCCGTAGAGAATGTCGTGGCCACCATACTAACCCCCAGCAGCCACCAGGGCATATTGCGACCGGCCAGGAAAAAAGATTTCGTATCTTTTCCAGCCTGTTTTGATGCCCAGATGCCCACGGCCAATGAAAGCGCAAAATATGCGCCAACAATAGTCCAATCAAGTGTCGTTAAAGTCATAAATTAATATTGATCGTTTAAACCAAATACAGGTTTGTTGGTTTTCCATTTCCCCCTGGTAAAGTCAGGTATTTTTATGGATGCACTATTTTGTCTAATGGACTTTTCTGAGAGTGGACTGATTACACTCCAGCTAGCGGCATCATATACATCCAATGGAGGCTCTGTGTTGCGCTTCATTGCTTCCAGGAAAGCGCGAAGCACAAAGAAATCCATTCCGCCATGGCCCGCGCCAGCTGCCTGATCCTCAAATCTTTGCCATAACGGATGATCATATTCTTTCAGGTATGCTTTATCTTCTTCCCAGCGATGATCCATAGGGCTTACGCTCTCAATGTATATAGACTGACTGTCCTTCATCCATAAGCCCTTAGTCCCCTGCACTCGGAAATTCAAACTATAAGGTCGGGGTGAATTGGTGTCGTGACTAAGCATGATAGTTTGACCATTGGCACATTTTATAACTGTAGTAACTATATCACCTAATTTGAAGTCTATTGCCGCATTGGGATGATCAGGGCCACCGTGCTCCACGATATACTGATGCAGCCCGCGTGTTTGTGTTGCTGTAGATGTCAAATGGACCATCCGGTTACCGTGATTAATATCCAGCATGTTGCTTACCGGCCCGAGTCCGTGGGTAGGATATAGGTCACCGTTACGATTCACACTATGATTTGTACGCCATTTCGCTTCGCTGTAGCCTTTTTCACCGAATTCAACACCACCCCCATATGGTTTTATACCATCATTAAATTTTACTCTCCGTAAATCATGCTGGTACCCCCCCTGACAGTGCAATAATTCGCCAAAGAGACCTTTACGCACCATATTTAAGACTGCCATAACGTCACGTCGATAGCACACATTTTCCATGATCATACAGAACCTGCCAGTTTTTTCGGAAGTATTGACCAGATCCCAGCAATCCGCAACCGTAAGAGCTGCAGGTACTTCCGTGCCTACATGCTTTCCTGCGTTCATGGCTGCCACGGCCATAGGATGGTGCCATTCCCATGGGGTTGCAATAAATACACCATCTAAATTCTCATTCTTCACCAGATTTCGAAAATCTTCATCCCCTTTATTATACACTGTTGGTTCGGGTCGGCCTGCTTTCTTCAGTACTGTCAATGCCCTGTTTACCATACCATCATCTATATCACAAATTGCTGGAATATCTACATCGTCTCTGTGGGTTGTGAGTCGCATCATGCCTTGCCCTCGCAATCCAGTACCAATAAATCCAACCCGCAATCGGTTTTTCGTTACAGGATATGAAAATAACTCACTGGGAATTATCGCTACGGCTGAGCCCAATAAGGAGCTCATAAGTAAAAATTTCCGACGCTTCATAGTATTATTTATTGGTTACCGCTAATGGTAATATTCAGCTTGCGGCCCAGGTCAAAAGCAAATAAATGGCTACGGTTGCACTGAAAATACCAGCGGATACTTTCTTTGCCATAGGCCAGGGTGTCATATCTACAGGTGCAGGCGTCTTTTCCTCACTAACGGCAATTTCTTCTGTTGTTTTGGGTGCTAGATAACCAATGATCAGCATAACACAAATGGAGGCCAAGAAACTAATAAAATAACCATGCAGCCAATGCAGATCACCATCGGTGTTAGCAAAAAATGGGATTACATCTTTTATATTTACAAAGGTAAAGAATGAATA
>Ga0207963_1000156_pt1 | contig 34108 bp, 27 predicted proteins | sample Knorr_S15_td_NAD_FD_185604 | JGI IMG/M metagenome (GOLD analysis project Ga0207963, IMG submission 185604) | Marine microbial communities from Southern Atlantic Ocean transect - Knorr_S15_td_NADW_ad_2500m_LV_A (SPAdes) (version 2) | ecosystem: Environmental > Aquatic > Marine > Oceanic | place...
GAATTGACGCCGGAGGGCAAGAGGCGGAAGCACGAGTACGAGAAATTTCGCTCCCAGTTCAACCAGTACGACCACCCCGAGTTACGGCCTCTGGCTGAGCGCTGCATCGTTTTCTACGGATCGAGCTCCGCCAGCGTCATGGGACCACCCATGACTCCCACTAGGGGATACAACAACAACTTCACCATCGTACAGAACGCCGACTACGTGTTGATCAGGTCGGAGATGATCCACGACACGCGCATCATTCGACTGGGACGCCCCGAGAGGCTGCCGAAGCATGTGCGCCCCTGGTTTGGCGACTCCTGGGGCCATTTTGAGGGCAACACGCTGGTAGTCGAGACCACCAACATCCACCCCCTCCACGGCCCCAGGGAGCAGACCGACAAGATCCCGCAGTCGGAGGATGCCAGGGCGATCGAGCGTTTCACGCGCCTCGACGACGACACCATCCTCTACGAATTCGAGATCCACGACCCGCGGACCTACAGCGAGGTCTGGGGCGGCCAGGTGCCGTGGCGCAGGTACGACGACCTGCTCTATGAATATGCATGTCACGAGGGAAACTACGCGCTTACCAATGTTTTGAGCGGCGCCCGCTATCAGGAGAGACAGGCCGGCCGCCGCGAGTGAGTACCACGCCCGGATGAAGCTAGACGGCATTCGCGTGTTGGATCTGACCCAGTTCCTTCCCGGTCCTTTTCTGACACAGATGATGGCCGATCACGGTGCTGAGGTCGTGAAGGTCGAGCATCCGCGCCGTCCTGAGCCGACCCGTACCATCGGAAGCGAGCGTGGCGGCGTGAGTGTCTACTTCGCCGCCACGCAGAGGGGCAAGAGGAGCCTGACCCTCGATCTCAAGACTGCGCACGGCCGCGAGGTATTCATGAAGTTGGCCGAGCGTTGCGATGTCGTGGTGGAGTCGTTTCGCCCCGGCGTGGTCGGTCGCCTCGGGGTCGACTACGAGGCGGTGCGCGCGGTCAAAGGCGACATCGTCTACGCGTCCATCTCCGCATTCGGTCAGGACGGTCCGTGGAAGGACCGTCCAGCGCACGACCTCGCCGTGTCCGCTATGAGCGGCGTGCTGGCGAACAGCCGCGACGAGAGTGGTCGCCCCGTGATCCCCGGGCTTGTGGCAGCCGATATGCTGTCGGCGACGCTCGCGCTCGGGGCCATCGCGATGGCATTGCTGCGGCGCGAACGCACCGGGGAGGGCGACTATGTCGATCTCGCCATGATGGACAGCTTGCTCGCAGCGTCGGCCAACAACGTGGGTCCGGTATTCGCCGAAGGCGTTGCGCCCCGCAGTGGCAGCGAGCGACTGCTCGGCGGTGCGGCCATGTATCAGATCTACGAAACCTCTGATGGTGCACACGTGGTGCTGGCAGGCACCGAGGCCAAGTTCGCGCAGAATCTGTTTCGCGCGCTCGATCGAGAAGATCTGGCGGAGATCTGTGAGCAACCACCCGGCGCTGAGCAACGCAGCGCCATGGAATTCCTGCGCGAGCTCTTCAAGACGCGCACGCAGGCGGAGTGGGTGCAGTGGTTTGAGCCGCTCGATGTCTGCTTCGCGCCGGTCAATGATCTGCGGCAGGGCTTCGATCACCCTCAAGCGAGCAGCCGGGACATGTTGCTGAAGGATGAGCAAGGCCACGAGCACATCGGCGTGCCCATCAAGTTCGCGCGGGAGCCCGCGCAGCCGCGCTTGCATGCGCCGGCTCATGGGGAGCACACGGACAGCATCCTCAGGGAACTCGGGTACGAGCCCTCGGAAATCGCGGACCTGCGCGAGCGAGGGATCGTCTGAGGTGCCAGGCTCCCCGGCGCGTGATAGTCTGAGAACAGGAGGTAACATTTCATGAAATGGACACTGCGGATTCTGGGTGGCTTCGTTCTCCTGGTGGTGGTCTTGGTGGTCGGGCTCTTTGCGGTGGCGCGCATCCACGACGGTCCCTTGGAGGGTGGCCTCGCGATCGTAGCCGCCGGCGCCTTCAAATCGGGCGACCTACAGAGCGACCCCGAAGAGCCGGATTGGTCATTCCTGCGGGACTATTCCACGGTGGAGTTCCAGCTGCTGGACCCGGTACGCTCACGGACCACGTGGATCATGGAGCACGAAGGTCGGATCTTCATTCCTTCCGGCTATATGAACTCGATCGGAGGCAAGATCTGGAAGCACTGGCCCAAGGAAGCGGAAGAGGACGGTCGTGCGCTCCTACGAGTGGACGGCAAGCTGTACGAACGCCAGTTGGTGCGGATCCGCGAGGGAGACGTCGTGCCCGCCATACTTGCTGAATTGGGGAGGAAGTACGTGCCCGGAGGTGATATCCCCGTGGAGCAGGTAACATCTGGGAACCTCTGGCTGTTCGAGCTGCGGCCTAGGGGCTAGGAGGTCGCGCACCGCCTTGCCCTCCGGCCGCGCAGCCACATCTTGCCTGAGCAGGACCGGCCCGGACGACGGATGGCTACTACGGTAGGGAGGAATCATGATCCCGCGCACCCCGAAGCTTCTCATTCTCGCTCTCGCAGTCGTATCGATGGGGCTCTTGTTCTCTGTCGATGCGCTGGCGCAGGACAGGTCCTCGCGCTGGGATCCGGACTGGGATCCTCCCCGGACCGCCTGGGGCCATCCCGACCTCCAGGGCAACTGGAGCAACGTGACACTCACGCCCTTCGAGCGGCCTCAGGGCACGGGCCCGGTATACACGTGGGCCCAAGTCGACAGTATTGCCGGTCGGGAGGGGGCGAGGGTCGACCGGGGCTTCGAGGCAAGTGACCCGAACCGCGTCGCACCCCGGGTGACGGGCAGCGTCGGGGGATACAACGAGGTCTACTTCGATCGCGGCGACGGGGTGGCGATGGTCGACGGAGAGCCGCGAACGTCGCTCATCACGTGGCCGGCCGACGGCCGCATCCCTGCGCTTTCGGCGGAGGGCCAGAAGCGAAAAGACGACTACGACGAGTTCAGATCCCAGTTCGCCCTGTACGATCATCCCGAACTGCGGCCGCTCGCCGAGCGTTGCATCATCTACTACGGATCGAGCACCACCGGTGTGCTCGGCTCTCCGATGACGCCCACCCGGGCGTACAACAACAACCTCACGATCGTGCAGAACGCCGACCACGTGCTTATCCGGTCGGAGATGATCCACGACGTACGCATCATCCGACTGGGCGAGCCGGACGAGCTGCCGAAGGACATGCGAGTCTGGTTCGGCGACGCCTGGGGCCATTGGGAGGGCAATACCCTCGTGGTCGAGACCACCAATCAGCACCCCGACCAGGGAATCAGCTTGAGGAGGCCCGGGGGCGTGTCCGGTAGCATGATCCGGCATTCAGAGGACTTGAGGGTGCTCGAGCGCTTCACGCGAGTGGATGACGACACAATCCTGTACGAATTCGAGATCGACGATCCCAGGACCTACAGCGAGCCTTGGGGCGGGCAGATCCCTTGGGAGCGGTTCGACCAGCAGATCCTCGAGTACGCATGTCATGAGGGGAACTACGCGCTCTCGAACATCCTGAGCGGCGCGCGTTACCAGGAGCGGCAGGGCGGGGGGAACGAGCCCGATGCGTAGACGTCGCCCTACGGCGGCGCGGGGCTCCTTTAGCGCAGTTGCGGTCATGCTGCTGCTGGCACCGCTTGCGACCGAACTTCAAGCGCAGTCGTCCGACGACTTCGTCCCGGTTACCGACGCCATGCTCCAGAACCCGGCGCCCGAGGACTGGCTCATGTGGCGTCGCACGCTCGACAGTTGGGGCTACAGCCCGCTCGATCAGGTCAATCGCGAGAACGTTGGTGAGCTCCAGATGGTGTGGACGCGCGACCTCGAACCGAGAACCGGTGAGATCACTCCGTTGGCGTACGGGGGGCTGCTCTACGTGCCGCAGGCGTCGGACGTCATTCAGGCGCTCGATGCGGTGACGGGTGACTTCGTCTGGGAGTATTCCCGCGACATCCCGGAAGACCTCTACACCATGGTCGGGGGCAATGCCCGCAACAATCGCAACATCGCCATCTACGACCGCACGATCATCAATACCAGCGACGACAACTTCGTATTCGCGATCGATGCGCTGACGGGTGAGACGGTCTGGGAAACCAAGATCTTCGACTACAAGGTCAACTCGGCCACGCACAGCTCCGGCCCCATTATCGCGGACGGCAAGGTCATTTCGGGGCGTAGCTGCCGGCCCTGGGGCGGACCGAACGCGTGCATCATCGCGGCCCACGACGCTCGTACGGGCGAGGAGTTGTGGCGGCGGCGCCTGATTCCGGCACCGGGTGAGCCTGGAGACGAGACATGGGGTGACGTGCCCTTCGAGGGGCGACAACACGTCGGCGCGTGGATGGTACCGAGCTACGACCCTGAGCTGCGCTTGCTCTTCATGGGCACATCGGTCACGTCGCCCGCGCCCAAGTTTCTGCTGGGCGGGCCGGAAGAAACGCACCTGTACCACAACTCCACGCTGGCGCTCGAGATCGATACCGGGGAGATCCGGTGGTACTACCAGCACTTGAACGATCACTGGGACCTGGATCATCCCTTCGAGCGGCTGCTCGTGGAAACGCGGGTCACGCCCAACCCTTCGGAGGTGAGCTGGATCAACCCCAGGCTGGAGCCGGGAGAGGTGCGTAAGGTCATCACTGGCATCCCGGGCAAAACCGGCATCGTCTACACCCTGGACCGCGAAACCGGTGAGTTCCTGTGGGCGACGCCGACCAACTTCCAGAACGTGATCCTCGACATCGACGGAGCTACCGGCGCCGTCACGATCAACCCGGAAGTCATCTTCCGCGAACTCGAGCAGGAGGTGTTCGTTTGCCCCACTTGGGCCGGCGGCAAGGACTGGGAAGCCGGCGCGTACAGCCCGCTGACGCACACGATGTACTATCCGCTGCGGAATACCTGCGGGCAGATGTTGGCCACGAGCAACTTCGAGAGCGAGCGGGCGAGGGAGCTGACCAGAGGAGGGCAGGGCGGACTCGCGATCTACTCGCTCGCCTCACGGCACCAGATCACGCCTGGTACGGACTATCTCGGCACCGTTCGGGCCATCTCCGTGGAGACCGGCGAGACCATGTGGCTGCATGAGCAACGCGCCCACACGATGTCGCTGGTGGCGACCGGCGGTGGGCTCGTCTTCGGCGGTGACGCCAACGGGCGCTTCAAGGCCTTCGACGACCGCACGGGCGAAGTGCTCTGGGAAATCAATCTCGGTTCGTCGGTCAGCGGCTATCCGATCACCTATGCCGTGGACGGACGCCAATACGTTGCGGTCAACACGGGGGCTGGATCGATCAATCTGACTCCCGAGCTGCGCCCGAGCAGAGGCACCAGCCTGTTCGTCTTCGCGCTGCCCAGCCGAGAGTGAAGCATCTCCTGATGACGACCAGAAGCGTTCCCGCGTTTGCGTTGATTTGTGCTGGCCTGGCATGGGCAGGTCCGGTCTCGGCGCAGTACGGCGCCGTCGATGGCGAGTGGAGGGTCTACGGCGGCGACGGCGGGCACACCCAGTACACGGGCCTGGATCAGATCGACGCACAAAACGTAGGTGACCTCCAAGTGGCCTGGCGCTGGAAGGCGGAAAACTCCTCTGACCGGCCGATCTATAACTTCGAGTCGACCCCGATCATGATCGGGGGCGTGCTCTACACGACGACCGGCGCCAGTGAAGTCGCCGCCATCGATGCGGCTACAGGCGAGACCATATGGCTCTTCACTCCTGAATCGAGAGGCAACGAGGCGGGCGAGCCGGCCCCTCCGGTATCAGGCTCCGGTCGCGGCGTCGCTTATTGGACCGATGGCGAGCAGGAGAGGATCTTTCACAACATCAGTGACGCTCGCCTGGTCGCGCTCGACGCGAAGACGGGCGTGCCCGTGGCCGACTTCGGGGAAAACGGATACGTGGATCTCGCCCGGGGTCTCGTGAAGCCGGGAGCACGGGTACGCTGCATTTCCACCCCCATCGTCTCACACGACATCGTGGTCTCCCAGGTGATTCCGGTGGGAGGCCCGAATGCCATCGAGTCGACGCCGGGCCACATCCAGGGGTACGACGTTCGCACCGGCAAACGGGTTTGGATGTTCCACGTCATTCCTCAAGGGGATGAATTCGGCGCTGACACCTGGTTGGACAATTCCTGGGAGTATTCGGGTCACGCCGGCGTGTGGACCCAACTCACGGTCGACGAGGAGTTGGGTTACCTGTATCTGCCCACGGAGACCGGGTCGAACGATTGGTACGGAGGCCACCGGCCCGGCGACAACCTGTTCGCCGAGAGCATCGTTTGCCTCGACATCCGTACCGGCGAGCGCATCTGGCACTATCAGCTCGTCCATCACGGCATTTGGGACTTCGACAATCCCGCTCCGCCTACGCTGCTCGACGTCACGCACGACGGACGCCGCATCAAAGCGGTCGCGGTCGTGACGAAGCAGGGCTACACGTACGTCTTCGACCGGGAGGATGGAACGCCGCTTTGGCCGATCATCGAGATGCCGATGCCGCCATCGGACGTTCCTGGGGAATGGACTTCTCCGACTCAACCCATCCCCTCGCGGCCGGCCCCCTTCGACCGACAGGGCTTCACGGTCGACGACCTGATCGACTTCACGCCCGAGATCCGTGCTGAAGCCATGGAGATTGCGGCCCAGTTCCGCATGAGTTCGCTGTTCACACCCCCATCGCGGATCGATGATCCGGATGGAACGAAGGGAACGCTGGTCCTTCCCGGATGGGGTGGAGGCGCCAGTTGGCCAGGGGCCGGAGTCGATGTCGAGTCGGGCATCCTCTTCATTCCTTCGCTGACAGTGCCCATCGTGGCCGCGCTGGAAAAGAGTGAGCCGGGGGCGGGCGGGACCGACTACTTCCGCTCGGGGGAGATCTATCCCGCAGGCCCGCGCGGACTGCCCCTGGTGAAGCCACCGTGGGGACGCATCACCGCGATCGACCTCAATACCGGGGACCACCTTTGGATGAAGCCGCTTGGTGGGGCACCTCGAGAGGTTCGTGAGCACCCCGACCTGCAGGGTCTGGGCTTGGACTTCTCGAGCATGGGGCAAAACGGTCGGCCGGGTGCGCTAGTGACGAAGACTCTGCTCTTTATGGGGGAGGGTGGCGGCGTGCGGGGTGGCGTGGCTTCGCGCTATGGCGCCGGCGGGCCAACCTTCCGCGCCTACGAGAAGCGAACGGGTGAGGTCGTTGCCGAGATCATCCTGCCGGCCAACCCGACTGGCAGCCCGATGTCGTACATGCTGAACGGCCGGCAGTACATCGTTGTCGCAGCGGCCACGCTGAATAGTCCGGCCGAGTTCATTGCCTTGGTGCTGCCAGACTGACGCCTGTTGCGGCTGACTTCCCAGCCGCATGTTTGCCCCCTGGTAGCGTCGCAGTCCACGTCAAAAGCGGGAGGAGACTCATGCGCATCATCCCAAGCATCCTCGGGGCGGCCGTGCTGACCGTCATCGTTCTGGCCGCGTTCATGATGCGGGCCCCTGAGCCCCCACCCGCCGACTCAAGCGCCCGCATGGCGACTGCAGCCGAAGCTTACATGGGAACCCTCGGAAGCGCCGAGCGCGATCGCGGTACTTGGGCGCTGGACGCCGAACAGCGTTTCGATTGGCATTTCGTCCCTTGGGAGCGATATGGGGTCCGCCTCAAGGACATGAACCCGGAGCAACGCACCGTTGCCCACGGGCTCCTGCAAAGCGCGCTCAGCTCCCAGGGCTACCTGAAGGCGACCGGCGTCATGCAGCTGGAGGGGATCCTCGGCCAGATCGAGGACCGGCCGGATCGACGTGATCCGGAGGACTACTACTTCAACGTCTTCGGCACGCCGTCCGAGAGCGGGGCATGGGCCTGGCGCTTCGAGGGACACCACATCTCGATGAACTTCACTTCGGCGGGGTCAGGGCCTCCGTCCGTGACACCGGCGTTCATGGGATCGAATCCGCACGTGGTTGGAGAGGGCCCGAACGCCGGGCGACGCCTGCTTGGAGCCGAGGAAGATCTGGCGCGCGATCTCATGGCCCTGCTCACTGATGCCCAACTCCAACGAGTCATCATCGAGGCGGAAGCTCCCCGCGACATCGTTACCGGGAACGCGCGCATAGTCGAACTGGATGAGTTCGAAGGCCTGCCCGTCTCGGAAATGAACGACGAACAGCGTCAGGCGTTGATGCACGTCATCGAGGAATACCTGAACAATGCGGTAGCCGACATTGCCGACGCCGAGATGGATCGCATCCACGAGGCGGGGCTCGAGAACCTCCATTTCGCGTGGGCGGGCAGCACCGAGCGCGGCGAGGGTCACTACTACCGCATCCACGGGCCCACCGTGTTGATTGAGTACGACAACGTGCAGGGTGGAGCCAACCACGTGCATTCGGTGTGGCGCGATCCCTCCAACGACTTCGGAGACGATCTGCTGCGGCGGCACTACGAAGAGGCGGAGCACCACCAGAACGACCGCCTCCCGGCGGGATCCGGGGGAGGAGGGCGATAGGCGGCGGTTGACGCAGAGTACTTGGCAATACAAAGTCAAAGTCACGTGCGAAGTCGCTCTGTTGCGGAGAGGTGCCCATGTCGATGCGTCTGGTGACTCGAGTCCTAGCGTCCGCGCTCGCTTTGGGGCTCTTGGGTGACTGGCTCTTGGAGACAGACGCCTTCGCCCTCAACGTCTTCGTGGGCATCGCCGCCCTCATGGTTTCCGCGACGCTGCTCGTTCGCTCGGAGGGCCAAGGGATGCCTCCCTGGGTTCCGGCGCTCATGCTCGTGCCCCCGCTCGTCGCGTTCGGACTCGTGTGGCGGGCCGCGCCCGCGCTCGGCGCTGCGAACCTGCTCGCGCTCGTGGCGGTGCTCTCGCTGCCCGTGCTCGGGACGGGGCGTGTGCGCCTCACCGTGGCGAGGCTCACCGACTACGCCGCCGGGCTGGCGGTGACCGGGACCCGAACCTTCGCTGGCCCGCTTCATTTTGCATCGTCCAAAGTGCCGTGGCATGAGGCGCTGGAGGGACTGCGCCGGCGTCGGGCGACCTCGGTATTTGTTGGGCTTTTGCTCGCCGTACCCCTGCTGGTGGTCTTCTCCGGGCTGTTCGCTTCTGCCGACGCTGGGTTCGAGCGCGCCTTACAATCTGTCTTCAACATCGACTTCGAATCCCTCATCGCTCATGGCTTCCGTACCGCCTTCGTCGGCTGGCTTTCCGCCGGATACTTGATGGCCGCTATCAACGGCGCAGGCGCCCGCTCCGAGGCGTGGCGCAGGGTCGAGTGGCCGCGGCTGGGTGTGCTCGAGCTCGGCATTCCGTTGGGGGCGTTGACCCTGCTGTTCACGACCTTCGTGGTTATGCAGGCGGGATATGTTTTCGGGGGGGAGCAGCTCGTCCAAAACTCGGAGGGGCTCGGGTACGCGGAGTACGCACGCAGGGGCTTCTCCGAGTTGGTCGCCGTGGCGGTGCTGGTGCTCCCGGTCCTGCTGGGGGCGAATTGGCTTACCGACCGCACGAATCCCATTTCCTGCAAAGTGGTGAGGGGACTTTCAGGAGCGCTGCTGATCCCGTTGGCGATGATCATGGGGTCGGCGCTGCACCGAATGGGGCTCTATGTGGACGCCTACGGCCTGACGCAGGACCGCATCTATGCCACCGCTATGCTCTTATGGGCCGGTGCGACTCTCGGCTGGCTCGGCGTCACCGTCCTGCGTAGCAGAGCCGAGCGCTTCGCTTTCGGCGCGATGGTGAGCGCGTTCGCGGTTCTCGGGGCTCTCAACTTCGTGAATCCGGATGCGATGGTAGTACGCGTCAACCTGGCGCGGGCGGAGAGCGGTCAGGAGCTCGACGTCGCCTATCTGGCCACGTTGAGCGCCGATGCCGCACCGGCGCTCGCCTCCTTCCTTACGTCGGACGCGGCGCCGTCGCTGCTCTCCGATACCGACGCGTGCTTCCTCCGTGAAGAGCTCCACCGTCTTTTGGAGGATGAGGGGCCTCGTGACTGGAGGAGCTGGAACGTGGGCCGTGAGCGAGCGGTCCGTGCGGTAGCGTCTTTGGAGCTGGCGGGCGCGGCGGATTCGTGCGAGTGACGGGAGTCAGCGCCTGACGTCGGTGGGCACCGTTCCCGGTGCGTGCCCGCGGGGTCCGACGTACTTTGCTCCCGCGTCGAGCGTCGTCCTGACTCGCGGCGTAGGCCCCAACGCACGGGCCCCGTGAGCCCATCTGTTCTGGGGAAGGAAGACTCCGTGATCCGCAGGTCGTTGTACGCAGGGACGTGGACCGTAGCTGTGGGTGCTCTGCTCGCGGCACCTGTGCTCGCCCAGCAGGGCGCTACCGACGGGCAGTGGCGAGCGTTCGCAGGCGACCCTGGCGCGACGAAGTATTCGTCGCTCGGTCAGATCACGAAGGACAACGTAGCCGACCTGACCGTCGTCTGGCGTCGTCCGACCGTCGACACGTCGATCCTTCAGCACGTTCCGGAGGCCGGCGAGCGTAGCCTCATTGGGACCCCGCTCATGGTCGATGGCGTGCTCTACAGCCCGAATGGTGTGGGTCTGGTGGAGGCTTTCGATCCGGGAACGGGTAGGACGCTTTGGGTTCAGGAGCCGGTGGTCGAAGGACCGGATGGGGATCTGCTCGATGCGTACCTGACCGGCGCGTCTACGCGCGGCGTGGCGCACTGGAGCGACGGCACCGATTCGCGAATCCTCGTGCAGCGCGGTGAATATCTGTACGTCCTCGACGCTCGTACCGGACAGCCGATTGCCGAGTTCGGAACCGATGGCCGCATCGACCTGACGGCGGGCCTCCAAGAGGGTGCCCGCTACCGTTGGCCGGGAGCGCCCACCGTTGTAGGCAACGTAGTCGTGTTGGGCAATGCCATGCGCGACGTCTTCAGGAGCAAGGAGTTCGTGAGGGGCGACGTGCAAGCGTTCGACGTGCGCACCGGCGAGCTTCGCTGGATGTTTCATACGGTCCCACAGGATGGCGAGCTCGGCATCGACACCTGGGAAAACGACTCCTGGCGATACTCGGGGCACGCCCCTGTCTGGTCTCTGTTCAGTGCCGACCCGGAACTGGGGCTGGTCTACATGCCGGTGTCTTCGTCGACCAACGACATGTACGGCGGCCATCGCCTCGGAGACAATCTCTTCAGCCAGAGCCTGGTCTGCGTCGACGCCGAGACCGGGGAGCGCGTGTGGCATTATCAGTTCGTGCACCACGGATTGTGGGACTACGATACTCCTGCCGCCCCGATCCTGATGGACCTGGTCGTCGATGGGCGGCCCGTCAGCGCGGTCGCGCAGATTACGAAGCAGGCGTTCGTCTACGTGTTCGACCGCGTGACCGGCGAGCCCGTCTGGCCAATCGAAGAGCGGCCCGTGCCACGGTCGCAGACGCCGGGGGAGCGTACGTCACCGACGCAGCCATTCCCCACCAAGCCGCCGCCCTTCGACCGGCAGGGCTCGACCGAGGACAACCTGATCGACTTTACGCCGGAGCTGCGCGCCGAGGCGCTCGACATCGTTTCTCGGTATACGACCGGTCCGCTCTTCACACCACCCTCGATCCGCGTCGAGGAGCCGGACGGAAATCTCGGGACCATCCAGCTTCCCGGGTCCCAGGGCGGTGCCGACGTGCAGGGCGCCGCGTTCGATCCCGAGACCAACACGCTCTACGTGCCCTCGATCACGTCGCCGTTTGTCGCGGACATCGTGCCCGGGGATCCCGACGGCGATCTGAACTACGTGTTGGGCGGCAGGCAGTGGATCGCGGGGCCACGGGGACTGCCTCTCTTCAAGCCGCCTTACGGGCGCATCACCGCTTTGGATATGAACGCGGGCGAGATCCTCTGGCAGGTGCCGAACGGACACGGGCCCCGCGATCATCCCGCCATCAGGCATCTCGGACTGGACCGGCTGGGCTCGCCGGGTCGCCCGTCGCCTCTGGCCACCGGGACCCTACTCTTCATCGGCGAAGGTTCCGATCTCGTCGGTGGGCCGAGAGTCCCAGAAGGGATGCCGCTCGAGATCTCGACCAACTACGGTGAGCCGTGGTTCCGCGCGTACGACAAGGAGACGGGTGACGTCGTATGGGAGATGGAACTTCCGGCCGGGACCACCGGGGCGCCCATGACCTACATGCACGAGGGTCGGCAGTACATCGTCGTGGCGGTGAACGGTCGGGACGTACCTGCCCAATTCCTCGCGTTTAGTTTGCCTCAGCGGTAAAGTCGACTGGCCTCAGCTGCCGTCCGACGTGATTCGTCGAGACTGGATCAACAGCTTCTGCACCCGCCAGTTGTTCATGTCGGCCACCCAGAGGATGCCTTCGTCCATCTGCGAGCAGTCCAGACCGTGCACCCAGTTGAATTGACCCGGCCCGCGACCTGAGCTGCCTAGCCAACCCTTGATCTCGCCATCCAGCGTCATCTGGTAGATGCGGCCAGGCTCGTTGTCTGAGACCCAGATCTCCTGAGGCGTCGAGTCGGTGATGCACATCGACCAGGGCTGGGTGGCATCCGGGAGCCGCCGATTCGGGTTGATCGCGGTGTAAGGCGGCTGATAGTCCGCGGGGTAGGGCACGTTCATGAGCAGCACGCGCAGGAAGTTACCGTCGGAGTCGAACACCTGAATTCGTCGGTTCGAGCGATCCCCCACGTAGATGTTACCCTCGCGGTCAGCTTGCATGGTGTGCGGCAGATTGAATTGGCCGATGTCCGAGCCGTAGGAGCCCCAGTCCATCAGGAAGTTCCCGTTCATGTCGAACTTCACCATGCGCGAGTTCACATAGCCGTCGCTGACGAAGATGTTGCCGTCCGGATCCCAGGCCACATCGGTGGGCCCGTTGAAGTAGCCGCCGACGGCCCTCGCTTCGCGCTGGTTGGGAAGCTCGACGTCGCCATGGTACCCCTCTTCCCGGCGCCCCAGGTTCATGCTGACATAACCATCTGGGTCGAACTTGATGACCGTATTGGCAGCCTTGTCTACGACCCAGAGGTTGTCCTCGTCATCGAAGCGCACCTGGTGGGCATAGGCGATGCCGTACACGCCCTTCCCGATCTCTCCCACGTAGTAGCCGTCCTGGTCGAACTCGAGCAGCTGCGTAGTGGAATTCGACCAGATCGGACCCTGATTTGCACTACCCGGGTGATTGAGAATCACGATGTGTCCCACGGAATTCACTGCAATACCGAGGATTTCGCCCAGATTCATGTCAGGGGAGTACTTGAGCGGCCGGGGAAGCGACTCGAACGGAATCTCGGGTGCGGACTGCTGTGAGAATGCCGGGGTGGCGACCATCGCTGTTAGCGTGAAGATCAGGCAGAGGCGTTTCACAGTCAGTCTCCTAAGCTCGTGTTATTGGCGAAGGTACTCGCCGAACCAGTCGATCGCGAGTGACGCTGCGGCATGATGTCCTCCGTCTCGAGGGGTCGCGACAGCCGTCAGCCTTGCAGCTCGACGAGGTCCTGAAAGTGGGCGAGGGACTCCGGATTCGCGAGCGCATCGGCGTTCTCCACAGGGAGCCCGTGGATTGCTCGGCGCACAGCTATCTCGCTGATCTTTCCGCTTATTGTGCGCGGGATCGCGGGTACGGCGAGGATGACTTCCGGTATATGGCGCGGTGAGCTGTTCAACTTGATCTCGCTCCGGATGCGGGCTCTGAGTTCGTCGTCGAGCTCCACTCCGGCGCGAAGCACCACGAACAAGACGATGCGTTCGTCGCCGTCCCATTGCTGCCCGACGGCTACGCTCTCGACGATCTTGTCTAGTCGCTCGACTTGCCGGTAGATCTCAGCCGTCCCGATCCGGACTCCTCCCGGATTGAGCGTGGCGTCCGAACGGCCGTGGATGACGAAGCCACCGTGCGCGGTTCTCTCGATCCAGTCGCCGTGACGCCAGGCCGGACGCGCCGTGTGCTCGAAGTACGCCGCTCGGAAGCGCATGTCATCGGGATCGTTCCAGAAGCGAACGGGCACAGAGGGGAAGGCTCGAGTGCAGACGAGCTCACCCTGCTGGCCGGGCGGCAGCTCGACCGCCTCGGAGTCCCACACCTCGACGCTCATGCCCAATGCGGGCGCCTGGATTTCTCCGCGGTAGACCGGTGCGGTTGGGTTTCCTCCTACCAAGCACGCGACGAGGTCGGTGCCGCCGGCAATGGACGCGAGGTGCACGTCCGCCTTGACCCTGCCATAGACCCAGTCGAACGACTGGGGCAGCAAAGGTGAGCCGGTTGACAGGATCGTGCGCAGCGAAGACAGATCGTGCGTCTCCCTCGGGCACAACCCCTCCTTCTCCGCCAGGGCGAGGTACTTCGCGCTCGTCCCGAATACGTGCACGTGCTCAGCGTCGACCACGTCCCACATGCGTGTCGGCGTCGCCTGGAACGGAGAGCCGTCGTACAGCACGATGCTCACGCCGGATGCGAGCGCCGAGACCATCCAGTTCCACATCATCCAGCCGCAGGTCGTGTAGTAGAACAGCGTGTCGCCGGGCCGCAGGTCGCAGTGCAGCACATGCTCCTTGAGGTGCTGGATGAGCGTGCCGCCCTGTCCGTGCACGATGCATTTGGGAATACCCGTCGTGCCGGAGGAGTAGAGCACGTAGAGCGGGTGGTCGAACGGGAGTTGGGCGAAGTCGGGCGTCGGCTGGTCCGACGGGCTCGCGAACTCGTTCCACGGGATCGCGTGCGGGATACCGACTAGGTCACCGGATCCAGCTTTGCCCCCGTAGTCGGCGACGACGACCGCGCCCAAAGACGGTAGGCGCTCGGAGATCGCTCGCACACGCTCTAGCGAGCCCATCCAGGATCCGTTCCACATCGCGCCCCTCGCGCAGACGAGCACCTTGGGCTCGATCTGGGAGAAACGATCCAGAACGCCGTCGACGCCGAAGTCCGGTGAAGAAGACGACCACATCGCGCCGAGGCTCGAGGTGGCGAGCATCGCGATGACCGCCTCGGGAATGTTCGGCAGGAAGCCCGCGACTCGGTCACCGGGGGCGACACCGGCCCGCTGGAGTCCGGCCGCGAAGTGCGCGACCTGTACCCTCAGGTCCGCCCACGTGACCGAGGTGGTCGGTCCGTCTTCGTTCCAGGCGACGATCGCTTCTGGGCGACGCTCGGAGACGTGCCGATCCGCGAGTAAGTTCTCGGCGAAGTTGAGCCGGGAGCCGCTGAACCATCGCGCGCCCGGCATGCGCGTGGGGTCGTCGACTACCTCGGTGGCCGGTTGCGAAGCCCGCACGTCGCAGAAGTCCCACAGTTCGGACCAGAACTCCGATGGCTCGCGGATCGACCACTCGTGGAGAGGTGCGATGGAGTCGGACTCAATCACCTCGGTCGCTTCATGCCCCAGGTGGGCGCCGACCTGCTCGGCGAAGCGCACGAGATTGGTTGTCGCGACGCGCTCGGGCGAAGGGCGCCACATCAGCCTCCGGTCATCGGCGGAGGACGATGCTTCAGATGACATTATTGGGGAGCGGGTCTTTCACGTGGCGCTTCCGCAGGCGTATGATGGCCGGAACATCAGGGAGGCATCGTATGGTCACACGCTCGTCACCGCGACTTCTCGTGCTGGGTGCGCTATCACTCGTCTCGGTGGCGCTGGTTGCGCCGCCCTCCGCCCAAGCGCAATCGGCCAGGCCGGCAGGCGAGTGGCACGCCACGGGAGGAGACCACACCAATACGAAGTACTCACCGCTCGACCAGATCACGGCTGAGAACTTCACCGATCTGGAGATCGCTTGGCGCTGGACCTCGATCTCCACCGATGTCACCGACCGACTGGAATCGGTCCGCCCCAACGGGTTCAAGACCACCCCGCTCATGGCGGACGGGCTCGTCTACCTGAGCACTTCGGTCGGCCAGGTGGCCGCGCTCGACGCCGGCACGGGCGACCTGGTCTGGTCCTACGATCCCCGCAGCTACGAAAGGATGGAGTTTCCCCCGGCCAGCATGGGGTGGCAGCATCGAGGCGTAGCCTATTGGCAGGATGACCAGAGCGATGACGCGCGCATCTTCATCGCGCTGCACGACCTGCGCTTGCTCGCGCTCAACGCCCGGACCGGTGAACTCTATCCCGACTTCGGCGACGCCGGCTTGGTCGACCTCAGCGGCAGCCTGGGGCGCGAGGTCAACCCTGTGCGATTGACCCACTCCTCACCGGTCGCGATCGCGCGGGATGTCGTGGTCATCGGCAGCATCGTTCAGGACACCAACCTGACGCTCAAAGAAGCGTCACCGGGACACGTGCGTGGTTTCGACGCGCGCACCGGCGAGATGAAATGGATCTTCCACACCATCCCGCAGGAAGGAGAGTTGGGCGTCGACACTTGGGAGGACGACTCCTGGCGCTACAGCGGCCACACCAACGTGTGGGGGACGCTGGCGGTCGACGATGAGCTCGGTCTCGTTTACCTGCCTACCGGCACGCCCACCAACGACTACTACGGCGGCATGCGGCGCGGTGACAACCTGTTTGCCGAGAGCATCGTAGCAGTCGACATCGAGACCGGGGAGCGCGTTTGGCACTTCCAGGCAGTACACCACGGGCTCTGGGACTACGACTTTCCGACCGCGGGCAACCTGCTCGACATCACGGTCGACGGACGCGTGATCAAGGCGATCGCGCAAACCAGTAAGCAGGCGTTTGTCTATGTTCTCGATCGAGCGACCGGGGAGCCGGTCTGGCCCATCGAGGAGCGGCCGGTCCCGCAGGGCGACGTGCCCGGCGAGTGGTACTCGCCCACGCAGCCGTTCCCGACCAAGCCTGCCGCGTTCGACCTGCAGGGCGTGACCGAGGACGACCTCATCGACTTCACGCCCGAGCTGCGCGCAGAAGCGCTGCAGATCATCGCCGAGAGCGCACGCCTGGGGCCGCTCTTCGAGCCGCCGGTGCTGCGCGGCAGCAGGAAGCCGGTCATCCAGGCACCTGGCACCGGTGGGGGCGTGAACTGGCCGGGCTCAGCGGTCGATCCCGAGACCGGTCGCATCTTCATTCCGTCGCAGACCAGACTGCGCACGGTCGAGTTGGTCCCCTACGAGGCGCCCGCCACTACCGGGTACTTCACCGATCCCTGGGCGAGCGCGATCCCGGGGCCGCAGGGGCTGCCCATCGTCAAGCCGCCGTACAAGCGCATTACCGCGATCGACCTGAACACCGGGGAGCACGTCTGGATGACCGCGCATGGCGACGGACCGAGGAACCATCCGGCGCTGAAGGGCCTCGACTTGCCGGCGTTGGGCGGCCACCTGGGGCCGAACGCCGGGGGGCCGCTAGTCACCAAGACGCTCTTGATCGTGAACTCGGGCGCTCGGGACGTGCCCAGCATCGAAGACGTCGCCGCCACGCTCACCGCTTACGACAAGGACACCGGTGAGTACCTCGGGTCGGTCAGGCTTCCCGCAGTGCCGCAGGGGAACCCGATCACCTATCTGCACGAGGGTAAGCAGTACATCATGGTGGCCATCGGCGGGCGCAGGAATGCCGCGCCGGAGCTGATTGCGCTGGCGCTGCGGTAGCGGCGGTCCCAGCTGCGGCCGCTGCTTACGGGATTCGGCGTCCCCTCTCATAGATATCCACGATGGCAGGTCGCTCGCCTTCGGTCGTCATACCGGCCGCGAAGAGAAGCGTCTCGAGCACTTGGATCACCGCGCGGGACGGTCTGGGAAGTCCGAAGCGGTAGCCCTCGGCAATGAAGAGCGGCGTCCATCCCTGCTCGTTTTTCTGATTCCAGGTGAGCGGGTCGGCGCCATGGTCAGCGAGTAACTGAACGATGCTCGGAAAGCTCCCATACGCCGCCCCATGCATCGCCGTATCGCCTTCGTCGTTCATCGCGTTGACCTCCGCACCGAGCTGGAGCATCAGCTGTGTGGCGATCAGCGCTTCCGGCTCCGTCCCAGCCTCTTCCTCCGGGGCGGTCGTACCCAGGCCGGCTGCCGCCATCAGAGCCGTGGTGCCGCGCGTGTTTGGAATGAACGGATCAGCGCCCAACTCCATGAGTAGACGCATCAATGCGGCGTCTGCCCGGTCGGCGGCCAGCAGGAAGGGGGTGGTGCCTCCCGATCTGATTCGAGACGCCGAGTTCGGCTGGCGACGAGCGCCTTCCGCCAAGCGCCAGTTCACATCAGCTCCCAGCGCCACCAGCGTCCGTACGAAGTCGAGGCTACTCACGTTCCCCGATCCGACTGGGGCTGGATCGCCTCGATCGCTTTCATCCGGCTTGCGCACCCAACTCATGGTGTGCAGCGGCGTGAATCCAGTGCGCTCGTCGTTCACATCGGCCCCGGCTTTCACGAGTTCGATCGCTAGCTCGAAGTGGCCGTTCCTGACCGCCATGAGCAACGGACTCATGCCGTCGTCGATAGGCTGGAATGTGGCGTTGTTGGCCCCCCGATTTCCCACATTCTTCGTGGCCTCTAGAAGCGCGTTAACGTCCACGCCGGCCTCGAGCAGATTGAGCGCCACGTCGATGTGGCCGGCGCGCACCGCGAAAAACATTGAGGTGAACCCAGACCCCAGCGTGGCGTGCGCGTCGGCACCGGCGTCGATGAGGGCCCTGACGACCGATGGGTGTCCTTCGGCCGCTGCCCACATGAGCGCCGTCTGATCGCGTCCCTCCTGCGCGTTGGCGTCGGCGCCTTGGGCGAGCAGCTGCTGCACCACCTCGAGGCTGCCGGTACGGGCGGCGAGCATGAGCACGGTTTCCCCGCCTGCTAGTGACGCGTTCGCATCGGCGCCCCCGTCGAGCAGGAGGTCCACGACGGTTGCGCTGCCGTTGGTGCACGCCAGGGCGAGTGGCGGTACGCCGTAGTCGTTCTCGGTGTTGACGTCGGCGCCCGCGCGAACGAGCAGTTGCACCATATCTGCGTCGTCACGGTAGACGGCCCAGAGCAGGGCGGTCATGCCACCTACCTGTGGCACATTGACGTCCGCACCCTCGTGCACCAGGCCGCGGACGAGCGCCTGATCACCGTGCTCGGCCGCTGATGCGATCGGTGTCTCCTGGGCCTGCACAGCCACGGTGGTACTGACCAGGGCCAGAAGCACGATTCTCCCGATAGCCATCGCCTTAGACCGGTACAGGATCGAAGAGATCTTCGATCTTGCCTGTGCTATCGCCGAATGAGTCGAGCTGCACTCCGACCCGGTCCAGCAGCGTCATGTGGAGGTTGGCCAAGGGTGTGCCATTCTCGTACTCGATGTGCCGCCCACCTCTCATGCCGCACGAGGCGCCCCCCGCGACGAGAATCGGGAGGTTGATGTGGTCGTGCAGGCTGGGGTTGCCCATCCCGCTTCCGTACAAGAGCACGGTGTTGTCGAGCAGAGAGCCCTCGCCGTCCGGCGTGGCCTGCAGCTTCCCGAGGAAATCGGCGAACAGCGACACATGGAACGTGCCGATCTGGGCGATCTTCTCGACCTTCACCGGATCGTTGCCGTGATGGCTGGTCGGATGGTGAGGCTCCGGGACGCCAATCTCGGGATAAGTACGGTTGCTGAGCTCGCGCGTAAGCTGGAAGGTGCTGACCCTTGTGATATCGGCCTGGAACGCCAGCAGCTGCAGGTCGAACATGAGCGCGGCGTGATCGGCGAACCCCGCCGGTACGCCAACAGGACGATCGAAATCGCGTCCCTCCAGGTTCTCCTCGGCCGCTGCCTCCGCAAGCTGGATCTGACGCTCGATCTCTCGCACGCTGTCGAGGTACTGGTCGATGCGGGTGCCGTCGCCCACTCCTACCAACCGCTTGAGTCGCGCGATGTCCTCGTGGAACGAATCGAGGAGGCTGGCGCGACTCCGGAGTGCTGCGCGACGCTCGGCCTGGCTTCCGCCCTCGCCGAATAGGCGCTCGAATACGATGCGCGGATGCGCTTCGGACGGAAGCGGTGTCGTGGGTGAAGACCAGGAGAGGTTGTTGGTATAGACGCACGCGTATCCGTTGTTGCAAACGCCCGCGAGCGGATTCAGGTCCATCGACATCTCGAGCGACGGTAGTTGCGTGTCCTGACCGATTGCTTTTGCCGCGATTTGGTCGGCGGTGGTTCCCAAATGGTAGTCCGAGCTCTCGGTGTGCTTGGCGAAGGCCGCGCTCAAGAATCCGGAGTTCGAAGTGTCGTGCGTGCCTGGGTAGGAGTTCTGGAGCTCCAGATTGGTGACGACCGATACGTGGTCCTTCACTTTCTCCAGGGGGCTGAGCACAGGCGGCAGCTCGCCGAGAATCTCCCCACCCTGCGGTGTCCAGCGGGCGATGTCCGTCCCCATGGGCATGAACACGTAGCTGAGCCGGGGCGTGGGGCTGGCCGCGGTATTGGCTAGGGCGGTCGCCGCGGGAATCATCGCGTCGAGCAGAGGCAGCGCCAGCGTAGCCTGCATGCCCTTCAGGAACGTGCGCCGCGGTAGGGCCTTCTTGGTGATGATCATCGTGCTGCCCTCATCTGAAACGGTACGCTCTCGACGATACCCAAAATGAGCGACGAGAGTCGATATCCACCGGGCTCGGCCTCGCGCAGAATCTGGCGGATCGCCGGAGCATCGTAGTACTCGACTCCACGTCCGAGCGCAAAAGTGAGCAACTTCTCGGTGACGGCACCCGCGAACAGCTCCGGGCGGCTCAGCAAGGCCGCTTCGAGGCCGGCTACGCCTTCGAATTCGCCGACGCCGGGCAGGCCGCCCGAAACGTCGATGGGCCCGCTCTCTCCTTCGTTGTCCCGCCAACGACCCACGGCATCGAAATTCTCTAAGGCGAACCCCACTGGGTCGATGGTGCTGTGACATCTCGCGCACACCGGGTTGCTGCGATGCTCGGCGAGCCTCTCCCGCATGCCGAGAGCTGCGGATACCGAGTTGTCGTCGAGCGCAGGCACGTTCGGCAGCGGAGGCGGTGGTGGTGCGCCGTAGAGCTTGTCCAACACGAACTTGCCGCGAAGCACCGGCGAGGTACGCGTGGCGTAGGATGTCACGGCGAGTATGCTACCGTGCCGTAACAGGCCGCCGCGCTGGCTATCGTTCGCAAGCGCGACGTGCCGAAAGCGGCTGCCGATCACGCCGGGTATGTCGTAGTGCCTCGCTAAGCGCTCGTTGAGGAACGTGTAGTCGGCGCTGAGCAGTTCGAGCACGCTTCGATCTTCGCGCACCACGTGGTCGAAGAACCGCTCCGTCTCCTCACGCAGCGCGCGACGAAGGTTGTCGTCGAAGTCCGGGTAGAGACGGATGTTGGGGATGAAGGACTCCAGATTGCGCAGCTGGAGCCACTGGCCAGCGAAGTTGCTGGCGAGGTTGTAAGAGCGTTGATCGGCGAGTAGTCGTCGGACTTGCCTCTCGAGCTTGCGTGGCTCGCTCAGCTCTCCTCGGATTGCCACATCCAGCAGCTCTTCGTCGGGGATGCTGCTCCACAGGAAGAACGACAGGCGGGAGGCCAGCTCCAGGTCGCTGATCCGGTAGGCTGCGCCTGACGCTGCCGCGTCCGAATCCAGCTCCACCCGGAACAGGAACTCCGGGTTGATGAGCACGGCGCTCAAGGCGTTCCCTATGCCAGCATCGAAATCTCCCTCGGCCCGGGCTTCCCGGTAGAAGGCCATCGAGCTCGCCACATCCGCGTCGGAGACGGGTCGACGGTAGGCGCGCCGCATGAGCGTGGAGAGGATCTCCCTCGCACACGCCTCTTCCTCGGAGGACTCGGTCGGCTGGCATCCGAAGATTCGGCGGCGGCTCGGTGTGAGTTCGGCGCCCCCCGGCGCGTACGGTCCGGTGATCGATACCTGATAGACCGCGGGCGTCAGGCGCGGATGGCGCTGCTCGTTGAAATGCGATTGCAGCGGCTGCCGCTCGGTCTCGAGCAGCGACGACGATTGCTTGTGGAACGCGACGCCCACTTCGTGGGGACCGGCCGTCACGCCGGTGCGAATCCTCAGGTACTTGTCCACTACGGAATGATCGGGTCCGTCGGGCCTCGCGACTGGGAAGGTCGCGACGAGCTTGCGGTCGAGCAGCAAATCCAACTTGTGCTTTTGCGAGCCCCTCAAGCCCCCGACATTGCCGGTCCGATTGCGCGCGAGCCGGATCTGGATGTCATACGCCCCGTCCTGCGCGAACGTGTAGGGGAAGGACACACCGCCGCGCGTTCCGATCGGGAGGCCGGCCACATGCTCTTCTTGCGTGAAGTCCGCCGGCACACGGATCACATCGCTTTGCAGTGACGTCTGGGTAGTGCCGACCGCAAGGCGGCTGATCTTTTGCGCAGCCGAGATGTACCGGTCCAATAAGACCGGCGGAAGGTCGCCCACCGTGACGTTATCGAAGCCGTAACCGCTCTCATCGGAGGGGAGCAGCGACGTGGCATCGATGTCGAGAGACAATAGGTCGCGAATGGAATTCTGGTACTCCGTACGGTTGAGACGCCGCAGCGTCTCGGTGCGGCCAGGATTCGGATCCGCCGCCGACACCGCGTCGAGCGATGCCTCTAGCCGTGAAGCCATGGCGTTCCGGTCGTCAACGGGCGGCTGCGGCCTGCCGGGAGGCGGCATGAGACCCGTGCGGAGCTTACGCACGACCTTCTCCCATACCTCGGCGTGTTCGCCGACTTCGGCCGCGTCGATGAGGTCGAGCCTCAAGCCCGCTCGCTCGAGCCGGGCGTCGTGGCAGGCCACGCAGTATCCGTGGATCAACTCACGGCTGCTGGATGAGGACGGGGGCGCCTGCGCGGAGAGCTCAGCTTGCAGACAAAACGATACACTCAGTGCCAACGCGGCAGAAAGCACCGTGACGAGCGGGAGGGTCCTGAGCGTCCCGTTTCTCATGGGGTGCATTGTACTCCCGGGGCGGCGGAGATGCCAACGGATTCTAGGGTTAAGCGTTCCCTATGTAGCCCTCGTTCTCCAGGTGCAGAACCAGACGGTGCACGGCTTCTTCGGAGCTGACCTCCCTCGTGTCGATCACGACCTCGGCGTCGGTGGGCTCCTCGTAGGGATCGGATATGCCGGTGAACCCCTCGATGATGCCCGCCCGAGTCTTTGCGTAAAGGTCTTTGCGGTCCCGTTGCTCGCAAACGTCCAGCGGTGTGGCGACGTGTACCAGAATGAAGCCGCCGCCAGACTCGACCAAGGCGCGCACCTCCCGCCGCGTCGCCCCGTACGGCGCGATCGGCGCACACAAGGCGATGCCGCCGTTCTTCGTGACCTCGCTGGCCACGAAGCCCGCGAGAGGCGAGAAGGCCCCGTTCAGCAGCAGCTCGAGGTCGCAGATCTGGCGCTCGGTGAGGTCCCAGGACGGCCAATCCTGCGAGGACTCTTTTAGCTCCTGGGCGCGGCCGTCGGACACAATGAGGTTGTGCAGCACGCCGCCGTGGGGCGTGATCAGATTGGCATCAGGGGCCGATGGGTGGGGTGGATGCGGGGAGAGTCGAGCGAGCAAGGTAGCTACGGCGCGGAGCTGGAGGCTAGACGTATCGCGACCGACCGTCCAGCCGTGAGATCGCTACCGCCCCTCGCTCACCTCGTCGAACACGTTCTGAAGTCGGACCGGCGCGAGCGGCCAGTCCAGATCGGCGGTTTCGACTCTAGAGGCGATGTCGCCGCGGGTCGCGCCCGCCGCGACTTCAGCGCGCACGCGATCGATGACGGTCTCGAGCTTGCTGCGGAAGACCCTGATGTCGTCCTTGCTCAGGACCGGGCCGTGCCCCGGGATCACCGTGTCGAAGTCGAGCGCCAGCAGACCGGTCAGCGTGGCCGGCCATTCGAGCACGCTGCCCCCGTTGCCGAAGTCCCAGAACGGAGACAGGGTGCTGCCGTCCAACCGTTCGCCGAAGACGAAGAGATCGCCGGTGTGCACCGCGCGCAGGTCGGGAAAGTAGACCACGGCATCCCCGTTGGTATGGCCGCGCCCAAAGTGGTGCATCTGGACTTCGGCATCGCCCAGAAATACCGCGGTTTCGTCCGCGAAGATGACGCGCGGTGCCCCGGCCAGGTTGTTTCGGATGATGTTCGCGCGGGCGTTCTTGTGTGCGATCACCTCCGCTGACTGCATGAAGTCGGGATTGCTGCCGGCGTGGTCCCCGTGGTGATGGGTGTTGAGCACGTACTTGATGGGCTGGTCGGTGACGCTGCGAACCTGCTCGGTGATGAAGTCGAAGCTGTAGGGGAACTTGTCGTCGACGATGATGACACCGTCGCCGGTCACCCGCACCGCGACGTTGCCACCCGACTGCCCGCCGTCGAAGCCAGGAATGACGTAGAGGCCGTCCATGATTTCACGAATCTGTAGCCGCGCCTCCTGCTCGGGCGAGAGCACGGGGCGTTGCTGACCTGCGACTACCGTAAGCCACGAACCGAGGCCGACGATCGTCAGCCAGCCGACTATCTGCCAGGTGCGCATCTGGGTACCTCGCTAGGGAATCAGCTCAGCGTAGGTGCTGATCGAAAAAGGCGATCGTGCGCTCCTGCGCGAGCGTGGCCGCGTCCTCATCGAACCGGGGCGTAGTGTCGTTGTGGAATCCGTGATTCACGCCTTCATACATGTGCATCGTGTACGCCTTCCCGGACGCATCGAGCGCCTCCTGATAGCCAGGCCACCGCCCGTTGATTCGTTCGTCCAGTCCGGCGTAGTGGATGAGTAGGGGAGCCTGGATTTGCGCCACACTCTCGGACGCGGGAGCCGAACCGTAGAAGGGGGCGCCTGCTCCGAGGTTCGGCAGACGCACCGCCAGCTGATTGACCACGCCACCGCCGTAGCAGAACCCCACGGCTCCAACGCGGCCGGTAGAAGTGGAGTGCGTACGAAGGAACTCGAATGCGGCGACCCAATCTTCCATCATCACGTCGCGGTCCATCTGGCGCTGCATCGTGCGACCGTCGTCGTCGTTTCCGGGGTAGCCGCCGAGCGGCGTCAGCGCGTCAGGACCCAGCGCGACGAAGTCGGCCGCGGCGAAGCGCCGTACGACGTCCTCGATGTACGGATTTAGGCCACGGTTTTCGTGGATGACCAGGACAGCCGGCTTAGGCCCCGTAGCCCCTTCCGGCTCGGCCATGTAACCACGCATTGTGCCGGAACCGTTGGGCGATGCGTATTCCACGTACTCAGCCCGAATACGCTCGTCCGCCTCCGGGACCTGTGCGGCCCACGCGTATTGCGGCTGCAGCGCATCGAGCACCGCCACCGCGGCGGTTCCGCCCCCGACCACCTTCGCGGTGCCTTCTAGGAAGGAGCGGCGATCGATGAACCCGTGTATGTACCCGTCGAAGAGGGCCAACACCTCTTTCGGGAAATCACTCGCCTTCTTTCTCTCAGCCATTTCTTGCCCCCTCGAGTTCTCGGCGTCCGTCCCGCGGTTCCGCCTCTACGGGTGTCATTATCCGATGCCGAGACTCCGATGCGCAAGCGAGCTCAGTTACCGCGGTAACTGCGGCGGCCTTCGGGCGCGGGGAGCGCTACGGGGACCGTAGCGCAATGGCTCGGCCGCGCGACCGCCCTCGGAATCGGCGACTTCTACACGGGGAAACTCGACCGGCTCACGGGACGGGTGAGTTGGACGCCCTCGGCGACATTCTCCTTGACTCTGAGCGGTACCCGAAACAGCGGCCGACTTCCTCAGAGCGACTTTCTCCGGGAACTCGTCGGCGCCCGCGTCGAGGTGAACGCCTCCCCGGATCTGCAGCTGAATGCGTTCGTGCAGTACGACAACGAGTCGGGCACGGTGGACGTGCACACGAGGCTCCGGTGGACGTTCGACCGCGGGGCGACGTCTTTCTCGTGCATAACCACAACTTGCGTGATGTCGGGGATCGGTGGCTCAAGGAGTCCAATCAATTCCTGATCAAGGTCCAATACGCCATCCGCGTCAGACACGTCCCTCAGGTTGTCAGAGGCTCGCTGTTCCGCCAAGATCGCCGTGCGTTTTCCGAGTGAATCGCACAGTCGCGCGAGCGACTGTCGGCGCTCGATCGGACATCGGGCTGAGAATCACCCACACAACGGAGTGGACCCATGGTGTATCTGATCGCGATCATCGAGGTGACGAATGATGAGTGGATTCCGGACTACGCAGGAAACGTCCACGACATCGTTCATAAGCACGGGGGCAAATACTTGTCACGTAGCGGCAACATCACGACTGTCGAAGGGGAAGCGACGGCGGCCAACTTGATTGCCCTCCTGCAGTTCCCGTCCATGGAAGCAGTCGAAGCGTTTGCGAGCGACCCCGAATACGCTCCGTATGGCGAGGCCCGGCGGGCAGGGAGCGTGAGCACTCTCCACGTCATCGACGGGACCGATGCTGCAGGGACGATCCCCTATCTTCCGGTGGGCTGAGCGGGTAGCCCTGGCTCGTCTCCATGTGTGTGCATGAGCAGCATTCAGTCGCGGTGCCTGCGTCGGCTTAGTCGGATGGTGGTCCGGCGCCGCGACTGGGGGTCCTCTGAGGCTCTGCCCCGGCGGGCAAGGTTCTTCTTCGGCGCTCCCCGCCCTCACCAGTGGCTACGCTCGTTCCAAGTTGAGATCCGCCGCACTCGGCCCGAAGACCCGCCCGGCGAATGGGTGATTCCGCGCGAAGCCGTGCGTCGGACGATTCTCTATTGCCACGGTGGCGGATACGTCGCCTGCTCCGCCGCAACCCATCGTCCGATCACCGCTGCCTTGGCACGCCTCGCGCCGGCCCGGGTCTTCTCGTCCGACTATCGACTCGCGCCCGCATGCCCATATCCGGCGGCTCTCGACGATGCCGAGCGCACGTACCTGTGGCTTCTGTCCCTAGGCACGATGCCGGAGGACATCGCCTTGGCGGGCGATTCGGCTGGCGGCGGGCTCGTCGTGGCGTTGCTCCATCGGCTCAAAGACCACGGCCTCGAGGTGCCTGCCTGTGCAGTGTTGTTCTCACCCTGGACCGATGTCTCGGGGAGCGGTGAGTCTGTGAAAGGGAATGATGGCCGGGACCCCGTATTCCGCACGGAGAATATTCAGGCATTTGCAGCATGCTATGCTCCCCAGTCAGAGTGGACGAATCCGTACGTATCACCGCTGTTTGGCGACCTGGCTAATCTGCCTCCGCTGCATATCCAGGTCGGCGCTGACGAAGTGCTTCTCGACGACGCCACGCTGTTGCACGATGGTGTCGTAGCGGCCGGCGGATCTAGTGAACTCCTCATCGCTGACGGCGTCTTCCACGGCTGGCAGATGCTTGACGGGATCGTGCCAGAAGCCAGGGAAGCTCTCGATCAGGCCAGTCGTTTCATCGTGGCGAGAACCCAGAGAAGGCGGGGCCCCAGTTAGGATTTGCGCTCCAGGCTCTCGAGCGCATCGGACCATCGGATCATATCTCGTCTTCCGCTCGGTGAGAGCTCGTAGTACCCAGTCTTCACTCGCTCGAACCACCCGTAGTGATTGTCTCGAAGGATGGGTCCGGCTCGGGAGACTTCGGCACGCTCGCGGATCACGCTGACCTTCAGTACGCGCTCATTGGTCAATTCTCGTGCGCACCGCACCGCGTCCTGCCGATAAGCGGTCAGCCGTTGACGCGAGGTAGAGCCTCCGGTCTCCGGATCGCCAACTCGTTCGGCGAACTCCCTGAGCAAGCGCGTGCGGCGTCCCGTGTCTAGCCTCGGTCGGTACGGGGCGGGATCCAAGACCGCAACGACGCTGCCGCTTGCCGAAACAGTGAGCAGGCCCAGGCCCAAGCGCCGAAGAAGGATCGTCACTTGCTTCCGTCGCGAACGCCACGACGCGCTGTGGCCTTTTCCGATACGGAACGCGACATAGACCGCGTCCGAAACCCGGAGTCGGTCGACCGCCTGGAGGAGGAGCGCGAGGTTCAGCCGCTCTTTCAACTCGACTACGACTGGGCCCTCGTCTCCTCGCACTGCCACGATGTCACATGCGCCGATCTCGCCCTTCACCGCGTAGCCCTGAGATTCCAGGAACTGTTTGATCGGGCCGTAAAGGTCGACTTCAGCCATTCACTGCCATTGAGCCGCTCTCTCCTCTCTCAGCGCACGGGCCCCCGCCCGCACACGCTGACGCAGGATTCTACCTCGCCGGGAACGGTGATGGCCAGTTTGCAGGCGGGGCGCTGGGAGGCCCCATGGAGGGATCGTGATGTCCCTCCACGGGGCTAGTGGCCACCCAGGCCAAACTGATCTTGATGCCGTACCTGGCTATTCGTCATCCATCCCGATTTCCAATTCCGGGTCGCAGGAATAGTCGTCGTTGCCGACCTGGAAATTGACCGGGTATTTGATGCTCGTGTGTTGCCCGTGGAGGCTTGCCGGAATGGTTGCGACGTAGGTTCGATCGTCATTTTGTGGCGCTTTGGACGAATCCGACACTTCCACCTCCTGAGCGGCAGTTCAGGGCACATCTTCTGGCTTCAGCAGAGAAAGCGCCAGAGGTCGATCAGATTGTGAACGTGGAGGCCGAAGCGCCACTTCAGCCGTGATGTCGGTCCGACTCTAGCACCGCGTATAAAACCAGATCTTCCAGCTCGTCATCCTTGAGCACGTGCTCTCGACGGACGGCCTCCAGCGTCATGCCCAGCTTCTCCATCACCCGCCCCGAGGCCGGATTCCGCGCGAAGTGTCCAGCTTGGATTCGGTTCAGGCCCAACTCGTCGAAGCCAAACCTCATCACGGCCTCGGCAGCCTCCGTCGCGTAGCCTCGGTTCCAGAACGGGACTCCGATCCAGTATCCGAGCTCGGCGCGTAGGTGCTCCAGCTTCAGATGGAGTCCGACCGCGCCCACCAGCCCATCTGTTTCTGTGGTGACTGCCAGGATCAGCGCCGTCCTCTCAGCCCAGTTGCTTGCATGCCCCTCGATCCAGGCCTCGGCCATGCCGTCCTCGTAGGGGTGTGGGATGGTCAGCGTGGTCGACGCCACCTCGCGATCGCCGGCCAAGCGCTGGACGGTCGGCGCGTCGTCCGCACTGAACGCACGCAGCACTAGGCGTTCCGTTCTCAGCCTGGGCGTGGACATCCATCAATCCACGTAGTATGCGCCGAAGAGAATCATCATTTCGTCAACGCTGAGCAGGCCAAAGCGAAGAGTCCTATTCGTCGTGTTGTTGTAGGTAGCCTCCAGCCTCAATCCCTGACCTGGTTCCAGGATTAACGGCGGATCCAGTTCGAGAATGGGTGGGTGCTGCCAGTCATACGCGATGTAGACCAGCTCGCCGCTGCGCGAGCCGCCATCGATGAACGCCTTGAACTCGGTCATGTGCTCATGAGCGTGCGAAAAGAGCTGGAAGACGTGAATGCGCTCGTCTGTTCGAAACGTCCTTGTTACGGTGGTGACCGCGTTCGGGGGCAGGCTGAAGTCCAGATTGTTCATGTTGAGCAGCTCGGCCACGTGCTCGACCTCCCGGCTCTCGATCGTGTGCAGATTGACGTAGTTCTCGCCCTGCGTGACCTCGCCTGTGCGATTGATGCTGTGCGCGTTCAAGTCGAAGCCGCTGTTGCTCGGGATGCGCAGGGCGACACCGGGCGGGAAGTGATAGTTCATCAAAGGCCACTGCGTGCCAGTCACGAATTCGTGGTACTGGGTAACCAACAGGTTGAGCAGGTTGGTGCTGCCGCTGGGGTCTCGTATGTCCCGAAAGACGTTCGGCTCCGGCATGAGAACCGCTGGCACGTCATCGGAAAATCCGTACAGAATCAGGTGATGGCTGCCGGAGCGCATCGCGATATCGACCCGGTTGACGAAGAGTTCCTCGTCGTTGTCGAGCGGTTGGTAGTAGTAGAACTCCCTCTCGAAATTCGGCGCGACGTCGTACGGACCGAGGTGCAATTGGATACCCAGGGCGGGCACCGGCGGCGCTTCAAATTCTGGCGGCTCGTAGCGCTCCGTATTGTTGAGCAGCGCTTGATCGGCTACGTGCTCGGTCTCGGGCGCGCCGGCCAGAATCCATTGCAGAACGTATTCCAACTCCCCGTTGGTCAGGGGCGGCTTCCCTAGGGGCATCAAAGCGCCGTAGCCGGCGTGGTCGAAATAGTGCAACTGATTGGGAGCGTTGATCTTCTCCCATAAGAAGCTCTTGTCTACGCTCGCCAAGCCCTCTGTTCCGACCAGGAAGAGACCGTCGGTGCGAGCCGCAGCGTTGTCGGGTGCACGGTTCACCAGCTGGCTATACGCGACGTCCGGCGTCAGGATCAAGCCCGATTGCCGGGCGAAGGATGATCCCGCGACGTGACATTCGACACAGTTGGTATTCAGGATGGTCGCCTGAATGACGTCCCAGGTGGAGTTCAGATCACTGGATGGTGACTCGGGTTCGGTAGCATTCGAGCTGTCCCCGCATCCCCAGGCGATCGCACAGGTCAGCGATGCGAGCAAAGCCGTACGAATGGCCTTCATGGCCTTCTCCTCGGTATCCCAATCATGGCTTCAAGCTCGCAGGATGTGCGCGCGAGCAGGAGGGGAGTCTTGCACTCCACACCCCGAGCGGCATCTTGGCTGAAGCATCACCGGTCCGAGACAACGGACCGAACCAGCCATAGGGGGAATGATGATCCCACGGGCATCGAAGCTGATCGCGCTCGCCATCGCCGTCTCGTCGACGGGACTTTTCGCGTCGGTAGCGGCTCAGTCGGTGCCGCGAAACCAACGATGGGATCCCAACTATCAGCCGGGTCGCACCGCTTGGGGTCATCCGAATCTTCAGGGCGACTGGACCAATGCGACGCTCACGCCGCTCGAGCGCCGGCAAGGTACGGACGCGGTGTACAGCTGGGAGCAGGCTGACCGAATCGCAGGTGGCCAATTGGCACGAAACCAGCGCGGCGCGGAGCCGAGTGACCCGAATCGCCCACCGCCTGAACCGGGCAACATCGGCGCATACAATACGATTTTCTTCGAGCAGGGTGATGGCCCCGCGATCGTCAACGGTGAGCCCCGGGCCTCGCTCATCACGTTTCCGTCAGACGGTAGGATCCCTGCGCTGTCGGCGGAAGGTCAGAGACGGAAGCAGGAATACGACGCATTCCGGGCCCGGTTCGGTGACTTCGACCATCCGGAGCTGCGGCCCTTGGTCGAGCGTTGTGTCGTCTACTACGCGTCGAGTCGTACCGGCACCATGGGACCTCCGATGACGCCCACCGGGGGATACAACAACAACCTCACCATCCTGCAGACGCCCGACCATGTGTTGATCAGGGCGGAGATGATCCACGACACTCGCATCATCCGACTAGGCGAGCCAAATCGCTTGCCGAAGCACGTTCGTCCCTGGTTTGGCGACTCGTGGGGTCATTGGGAGGGCAATACGCTCGTGGTCGAGACCACCAACGTGCACCCCGACCAGGGCTACAACGAGTCCTTCGACAAGGTCCCGTACTCCGAGGACTACCGCGTGATCGAGCGCTTCACGCAGGTCGACGACGACACGATTCTCTACGAGTTCGAGATCGATGACCCGCGGACGTATAGCGAGCCGTGGGGCGGGGAGATTCCCTGGGAGAGATTCGACCAGCAGATCCTCGAGTACGCCTGTCACGAAGGCAACTACGCTCTGGGCAACGTGCTGAGCGGCGCGCGCTACCAGGAGCGCCAGGGCGGGGGAAACGAAGACGAGTAGACATGAGCTGCGCCCGGCGGTGTAACTAGCGCACGATCTCGCGCACCACGCCGTCCCACTTGTTCAGAATGAAGACGCGACCGGCCGGGCCGCGTCCGAAATGCAAATCGGCGCGGGTCGTCGGCTCGCGGCCCTGGTCGGCCATCTTCGCTTGCACGAGCTCGAGCAGCGTCTTGGTGCCTCCACCATCGCGGAAGAGCACACGCCGGATGGCGGCTTGTCCTCCACCCTGCAGACCGTCCGCAGGCACATGGAAGACCTCTCCGCTCGGCAGGTCGCCCCAGAGCACGTGGTCCGTTAGCTGAGGGATCGCACTGTCACGATATGCCACAACACCTGTTGCTGCGGATCCGGGCTGGAGCAGGGGGTCGTTCTGGTCGTACTCGGCCACCGGGTAGGTAATCCAGGGCTCCCCCCTCGCACCTGATGGATCGACACGAATGTTGGTTACCACGCGGTAGCTGCCCTCCCATGTATTCCAGCCGAGGTCGCCGCCTGCGGGCACGGTGCTGAGCTTCTCGACCGTGCTCTGTCCGATGTCGGCTACGAGCAGGTCACCCGTTGCCGCGTCCCAGTCGAAGCCCTGCGGGTTGCGAAGGCCCGACGCGTAGATCTCACCCAGCGTGCGCTGGACGCCGTCGCGCGCGTAGGGGTTGTCCGCCGGTATGCCGTAGCGCCCGTTCGCGCTGTTGGAGCCCAGCGGGTGCACGCGCAGCATCTTGCCGAACACCGAGCCCAGGTTCTGCGCTAAATCCAGTAAGTCGCCCGCGGCGCCGCCATCCGCGAGGCCGATATACAGAAGGCCGAAATCGGCATCGCCCGGTGCAGAGAGCGGATTGAAACCCATGCGGCCGCCGTTGTGATTGTCGAAGGGCTGTTCCACGCGGAACAGCTCCCTTGGCGGCCCGCCGTCGTAGGCCGCCGCCGTCGGGTCGCGTGCCGTCCACTCGAAGAGCACGATGTCGTGCGTATCATCGCCCCCGCCCGGCACGAAGTCGGGTTCCGGAGCGTTGTCGTCCGTGTCGATCCAGGTGTAGAGCTTCCCGTATCCCGCGGTGCCGGGCTCATTGAAATGCGGATGGAATGCGAAGCTCTGTAGCCCGACTTCCATGATGCGCACGACCTCCGGGGGTGTCTGCACGGCAACGCCCCATCTTGGCTCGCGCACGTCGAGGTACTGGGTCACGTCACCGCTGTAGCTGATGCCGTAGAGCAGGCCCCACATGTCGTTTACGAAGAGCCGCTCGGAGCTCGGTTCGTCTACGAGCACCATCGGGCGCGCAGCTGCGCCGTCGATGTCGGGGAGCGTCGCGAACTCTTCCAAGCCGACCACGATCATGCCTTCCGAGGCCGGAATCGGGTCTGGAAAGGGGTTGTTCGTGGTCTCCTGAGCGGCGACCGGGCCAGCGATCAGCAAGGCTGCGACAACGGGTCGAATCGTGGACATGCGATGCGGCTCCTCAGGTGCTGGGAAGGGACACATATCGCGCTCGACGCTCTGAGAGACAAGGCCGCCTCGTGGCACTGCGTCTCGGTACCGGATCGCCTTGTCCCATCGGCTTCTGACCCATACGGTGCAGGGTGGGGGCACGGTCGAGAGACGCAGTACAGGAGGCAGGCATGAGCGAACCGGATACCAAGGGCGAGAGCAAGCAGTCCCGTCGTGACTTTCTTCTAACGGCAAGTGCCACGGCCACCGGTTTGGTGCTCGCGCCAGCGCTGCTACCTCGAGGCCTCGATGCGAGCGCCGCTCGGCCCGGCACCATGCGCATCGGGATCATCGGCTCGGGGCTGATCGGCGGGGCCGTGGGCCTCCAGTGGGCGCGGGCCGGACACGAGATCCTCTTCTCCTCACGCCATCCGGAGGAGCTCATGGACCTTGTGCAGCGGGCCGGGTCACGGACGCGCGCTGGACTCCCTGCGGAGGCGGCCGAGTTCGGGGACGTCGTCTTCGTCGCGGTGCCGTATGCCGCGCTCCCCCAGGTGGGCCGAGACTACGCGCCCTTGATGCAGGGCAAGGTGGTCATCGACTGCGGGAATCCGTACCCGAGGCGCGACGGTCCCATGGCGGCCGAAGCGCTGGAGAAAGGCACAGGGGTCGCGTCTGCCGAATTCTTGCCTGGTGTACGACTCGTGCGGGCCTTCAACGCGATCGGATCTCGGTCCGTGGACCGCGAGGCCCACCGCGAGGGGGAAAAGGTCGCTATTCCGATTGCCGGAGACGATGAGGAGGCCGTGCGCATCGCGTCCGAGCTCGTAGTGGATGCTGGGTTTGACCCAGTCGTGGTCGGGGGGCTATCCCGGGCGAGGGAGTTCGATCAAGGCTCAGCGGTCTATGTAAGGGACATGACAGCTGCGGAGCTCCGGGAGGCTTTGGGGTTGGGTTGAGCAGGATTCTTGCGATGGGACACCAGGACCCGCTCGCCACTCTTTTTTGTCACGATTGAATCTCTATCCCACACTTGGGTCCGCTCTTTTGATCGGAGGGTTAACCCTTCACGTATTTCTCGAACCAGCCGAGAAAGCGCTCGAGGAGGTCCTTCTGGTAGCTGTGTTTTCTGATGCCGTGGT
>Ga0207963_1000161_pt1 | contig 33927 bp, 29 predicted proteins | sample Knorr_S15_td_NAD_FD_185604 | JGI IMG/M metagenome (GOLD analysis project Ga0207963, IMG submission 185604) | Marine microbial communities from Southern Atlantic Ocean transect - Knorr_S15_td_NADW_ad_2500m_LV_A (SPAdes) (version 2) | ecosystem: Environmental > Aquatic > Marine > Oceanic | place...
AAACCTCGTTTTCGCTTTTAGTCCCGCTCACGGAGATCATGCTGTTCTCGCTCATCCTGAGCCTGTCGAAGGACCGTTCGATTCAGTAGTCTTAAAATATTGAACAACGTTAAAGGTCGGTGACTTGTACCTGGCTTCTGATCACCCTTATCCTAAGTTAATAATATGCCCAACAAAAAACTACGCCTGATACATACCTCTGACACCCACCTGGGCGACCCCACCGGGCATCCCGAGTCGGCCGACGCCGTGGCCGCCGTGGTGGACGCGGTGGCCCATAACGGCGGAGACATGTTGCTCATGGTGGGCGACATCTTCGACAATGAACGTGTCTCGGACGAGGTTTTGGAGTGGTTCCTAGAGCAGATGGGCCGGTTGCAGCAGCCGGCTGTGGTACTGCCAGGAAACCACGACCTGATTCACGAAACCTCGGTTTACCGCCGTGATCCTTTCAAGAATGCGCCCGACAATCTATTTGTTCTCAAGGGCACCGAGGGTGAGTTGCTATCTTTTCCGGGGTTGGGCATCGATCTCTGGGGGCGGGCCATGCCCATGCACACCCCGGCTTTCAAACCGTTGGAAGGGATGCCGTCGCCCGATGAAAACAACTGGTTGGTGGCCTTGGCCCATGGCCATTTTCACTTTCCGGAAGACCGAGACCAGAGGTCCTCGCCCATTTACCCCCGGGAGGTCGCCGACGCGGGTTGCCACTACCTAGCCCTCGGCCACTGGGACCGCCATGTTGACGTCTCCCAAGGAAACGTGACTGCTGTGTACTCGGGCTGCCCCCTTGGCCCCATCGGGAGCCTCGGAGCTGGAGAGGTAACAGTGGTGGACCTCGACCCCCAGACCGGAGTCTCTTATCGCCAGGTGGCAATCAACTAGGGTCTACCACCTGAACTAAAACACGCTTCCGCATGGAAGAAGCGGTTAGCCTCCCACTTCGGAGGTCGGTCCTTCCAATCCGTGTGTATGAGCGTAACTAGCAGCTTCGGTACGGTTGACAGTGGCGGTCTTGTTGAGGATGTTGGAAACGTAGTTGCCCGCAGTCCGCAGGGTAATCACCAGAGCATTGGCGGCCGATCAATGTCTGGCTGGGCTGACTTACCATGAGCAGCACCGTGCCTTGCTGAAAGGGTTGCCGCTATTCAACACGGTTGGTGGGTAGGTCAAAACCCGGCGATCAAATCCGCCGCCCGCTCGGCAATCATGATGGTTGTGGCGTTAGTGTTGGCCCGGGGAATCTCCGGCATCACCGACGCGTCGATGACCCTCAGCCCCTCGATGCCGCGTACCTGGCAATATTGGTCTACCACTGCCTCCGGGTCAGACGCCGGGCCCATCTTGCAGGTGCGGCAGGTGTGACCGGCGATGGACACGGTACCGGCGATCCACGCATCCAGCAGTTCATCCGAGGCAATCTCCTCCTCTGTGGGCGAGATGCGGGAGTCAATCACCCTTTTGAAACCTGGGTCCTCGAAAAGCTGGGCGCATTCGCGGACCGCTTCACGCAGCCGTAACCTGTCGGAAGGGTCTTCCAAAAACCGGTAGTCCAATCGCGGTTGTACGTTGGCGTCGGATGATGTGATGGATAGCTCGCCCGCGCCTTGGGGGAACTCCAACCGGCAACCCACGCGTATCTCGTCGGCTTCGTGGCCCAGCGGCCCTGAAGTGAGGGTCTGCACTTGGATATCGTTCTTGAAAGTGGAGTCCTTTGCCGTGAAGCGCAATCCCAGTTGATTCCTGGGAGACCCGGGCTCCAGCGAGTAACCGTCCACCGGCTTGTACCGGAGCGATACAGCCGGATGGTTCTTCATGCCGCGGCCCACGCCGGGAGATTCGTGAACGACTGGTATCCGCAACCCGTCCAAGAGGTCTTTGGGCCCGATGCCCGAGAGCATGAGTAGCTGCGGGGAGGCGATTGCCCCGGCGCTGAGGATGATCATTTCTCCGGAGAGTTCGAACATCTCGCCGCCGCTCTCGACTGATACCCCCACGGCCCGGTTGCCCTGGGTAATGACCCGGTGGGCGGTCACGTTGGGCTTGATGGTCAAGTTGAGGCGGTTGCGGCATGGATTGATATAGCCGATGGCCGCGCTGACCCGGATGCTATCGACGTAATTTAAAGGGATTGCGCCTACACCCTCAGCGTCGGGGCTATTCATGTCCGGGTCATCGCGGTATCCGGCGGCTAAGCAAGCTGAGTGGAAGGCCCTTTGCAGCAGAAGCCAAGATTCCCGCTTGTGCCGCGTTACCGAGATCGGCCCGGTCGTCCCGTGAAAGTCGCCGGCGATATCCAGGTCCGTTTCCAGTTTTCGGAAATAGGGCAGGACCTTGATGTAGGACCACTCGTCGTTGCCCAGGTCGGCCCAGTGGTCGAAATCCCCCGGCAACCCCCGCAGGAAGATCTGGTGGTTGATGGCGCTGGTGCCGCCAAAGACCTTGCCCCGGGCCACCGCGGCGGTCCGGGTGCCCTGGGAGTCTGTTGTCCCGTGGAATGACCAGTTGTGGGGAGCGTCGGCCTCTGACGCCCGCTGGTTATGGTCGTGTTTAATCTCGTCGGGCATCAGGTCCATGTCCGGGTAATCGGGCCCGGCGTCCAGGAGCAACACAGAACGCTTTGGGTCTTCCGACAGCCGGTTGGCCAGAACGCAGCCGGCCGAGCCAGCGCCGACGATTATCACGTCATATTTCATTGGGGCCTCTAGAGGCTATGTGTAGCACGGCAATTATAGCTTGGACTGCAAGGCGTGGTAGTTAGGCGTTGCCGATTGCCTAATCTCGGCAATCGTGTGCGCCCCTCGCACCTGTCATTCTGAGGGGCGCCGTAGGCCGACGAAGAATCTGCCAAGCATCACAGTGGCAGACCCTTCGCTCCACTCAGGATGACAGATGAGAGTGTGCCCCTGTAACGGAGGGCCACGCATGGTCGAACCACACAAGGCAGGCCCCGGCGGCGAATGGACTACGCCATCCCCCTTCCCTCTTTTGTTTTAGAATGTCACGGAGACAATTAGAGGGGGCAACACTATGGCAGCCGTAAATACAGTTTTGGGGCCGGTGGATACAGCGGAATTTGGTTTCACTCTGAGCCATGAACACCTGGCCACCAACGCCGCCGGCATCCTTCGCACCTTTCCTGAACTCGTTGACCGTCCGGGGGTCATCGAGCAGGCCAAAGCGACGTTGCGGGAGGCCCACCGGGAGGGACTCCGTACCATCATCGACGTAACGACCATCGACCTGGGACGTGATGTCGAGATGATGAAAGAGGTCTCCCAGGCCACTGGCGTGCACATAGTCGCCGCCACTGGAAACCACCTGGCGGTGCCGCGGCCGTTTACCGACCTTCCCCCTGAAGTCATCGCGGACCTTTATGTCAGGGAGATCGAAGTGGGAATCGAGGGGACTGGGATCAAGGCGGGCATCATCAAGGTCGCCAGCGACGAGGGCGGGGTCACGCCGGCCCAAGAGGTGGTGCTTAGGGCGGCCGGCCAGGCGCAGGTGCGCACCGGCGTCCCCATCTCCACCCACACCTGGTCGCCGGACCGGGTGGGCGATGAGCAGGTCCGCATCCTCCAAGACGAGGGTGTCGATATGGACCGGGTCTACATCGGCCACAGCAACGACGACATGGACATGAGCTACCTGTTGGGTCTACTGAGGAAGGGTGTCTGGTTGGGCCTAGACCGATTTCCCGGCGGACGCCGTCCGGGAACGCCGTACTGGGAGGAACGGACCCAACTGGCTAAGCAGCTGATCGACGCCGGCCACACCAACCGGATCATGCTCTCACACGACCACTCCGTGCCCAAGGCCCGGTACGGACTGGCTGTGCAAGAAGAGCGCATCAAATACAACCCCGACGGCTACAACTTCATCACCCGCAACGTGCTCCCGCGCCTGCTGGACATGGGCGTCTCCGAGGAGACCATCAACCAGATCATGGTGGAGAACCCGCGCCGGTTCTTTGAGGGGAATTAGTGGGCTGGGCTTGGACCCGAGTAGCTTTTTTAGAAAACCGATCATCTTGGTCCGCTCTCGGTGTCCTTCCGGGGAAGGAAGTCGGATTACCTAGCTCATCCATAAACCGTGTCTTTGGCGGAGAACGGTCCTTCGACAGGCTCAGAATGAGCGAAGAATACAAATCTGATTGTCTTGACCCGACGCTAGGCCATGGACCGAGGTCCCTTACTCAACCAATACCCTGACCTGTTGGGCCATGTTGTTGCCCATGCCTTGGGCGTTCCAGAACTGTTTGATGGGTTGCACATTCTCGTCCGTATCGGTGGCCCGCACGGAAAGGGTATGCCGTCCGGGGACCGCGTTCCACTCAAATGACCAGGGTCGCCAGGAGAAAGTGGAGACTTGCTCGCCCAGCGTAGCATCGGACCAACCTGACCCACCGTCAACGCTGACTTCCACTCGAGATATTCCCATGCGGCCGGCCCAGGCCCTCCCGGTGATCAGATGCGTCCCGGCGGTGACCAAGCGACCCCGTGTTGCCGTGTCCGGGATACCGGGAGGACCCATCAATGCCCTGACGCGTATCAGCGTCACAGGCTCACCGGGTTCGCCTTTCACCTGAGTGTAGCGGTAGGACGTGGTCATCTGGAATCCCAGAAACTCTTTCCCGATGGCCTCGATCGTATCAAGCCATTTGACGCTGGCCATCCCGTACCAGCCTGGCAAAAGAAGCCTAGGGGGTAGCCATGCTGGGGTTGCAAACTCTGGCCGTTCATCTCATAGACCAACATCATTTCTTCACGGTTGGGTTCTTCTAAATTCAGACTGCGTTGGTAGATCTGGACCTCATCACCTTGGATCCCTTGGTCGGCGCCGGAAAAAACGATGTTCACCGCCTCGTCTTTGACACCGGCTTCATCCAGGATTCCCTTCAACGGAGTGCCGGTCCATTCGGCGTTGCCGATCCCCTCGGTGAACCATGGCTGGCTGATGACACGAGGATTCAGTAGAGACCGGCCATTGCCGGCGCATTCCATGGTCACTGCCATAGTGCGGGACGGCCGCGCTTTGATGTCGTCCAGGCTTAAACTGAGCGGATTGGAGACCAGGCCGCCCACGTTGAGCCGCCATGTGCCGGCATCCACGTCAGGGATATCGAAGTGGATGACGAGATAATGCATTCCTGAAGGCGTGATTGGATAGCGCATAGCCTCTAGCGGCATACCCCGGTTGCGCAGAGCAAGCTGCAGTTCTTCCCGGTGAAACAGGTCTGCAGCGTCCCTTTGGCTAATGTCCGGGATGGATGGAAAGCGTGGGGATGGGTTTTCCTGGGTCATGTTCGCCTCATTATCAGGATGAGTAAATCGACGGACTTTTTGGCTATCCCGTCTGCATCGGTAGTGATGGATCGGCCGCCCATTCGGACATGGACGCGTCGTAGACTGCCACGTTCTCGTAACCCAGCATGGTCAAGATGAAGGCGTCGTTGCTGGCGGCGATGCCGCCTCCGCAGTAGGTGATGACCCGTTCCGCGCGGTCTGCGCCGACCTGGGCGAACCTCTGGGCCAACTGTTCGGCCGGGAGATAGGCGTGGGTGACGGGGTCCGTCAGATCTCCAGCTGGGACGTTGACGCTATCGGCAATTCGGCCGGCACGTCCGTAATTGGCTCCACCCGAGCCCAGGTGTTGTTCTTTACTGAGAGCGTTCAACACGCAGGTTGCGCCTAGGTCCAGCGCGGCCAGCACTTCATCCTTGTTCGCCATGAGTCCGGCCCTGGGTTTGGCGAGGAAAATAGCGGGAGGATAGGTCGATGGGTCGCTGTTCACCGGGCGGCCTTCTAGTTTCCACTTGTGCAATCCGCCATCGAGAACATAGGCGTCGTCAAATCCGATGGCCCTCAGCATCCACCAGATGCGGGTGGCCCAGGAGCCAGAAGTGGAGTCGTATAGCACCGCCCGGGTGCCGGCGCCCACACCGTAGCCCGAAAATGCCTGGGCGAGCTGTGGGATCTGGGGAAGCATGTACCGGAAAGACGCATCATTGTCGGAGAGATCGCTGACCAAATCCGCGTGTCCAGCGCCAGGGATGTGTTCCATGGCCCACGACTCGCGGCCGCTTTCGCCGCGAACTCCGCCGCTTCCATCGGCCCGATTGACGGCGGTACAGTCCAGAACACGGATATCGCTATCGTTCAGGTGTTCAGCAAGCCATTCGGTCCCCACCAAGAATTCTGGGTATTTAAAGGCCATGGTCTTGCCTCCAAAATGCGCATTGCCGCCGTTCGGCGCTACGCCGAAGAATACCCGCCATCAACAGTCAAAGCGGCCCCCGTGACGTAGTCCGATGCCGCGCTGGCCAAAAACACAGCAGCGCCGCCCAATTCTGACGGTTCGCCCCAGCGGCCGGTGGGGATGCGGCGGTTGATGTTGTCGTAGCGGTTGGGGTCGGCGTCGGGGATGCCGCGGGTCAGGTCGGTTACGAACCATCCGGGTAGGACGGCGTTCACTTGGATGTTGTCCTTGGCCCAGGCCACCGCCAGGCTCTTGGTCAACTGGACCAGACCCGCCTTGCTGGCGGCGTAGGGCGCGCCCCAGTCACTGCCGAAGAGCGAGTACATGGAGCCCACGTTGATCACCTTGCCGCCACCTGCGCTGACCATGTGAGAGTAGACCTCTTTGGAGGCCAGAAACGCTGCCCGCAGGTTCACGTCCACCACCGAGTCCCACTGGGCAGCGGTCAAGTCTTGGGGCTGGGCCCTCACAGCTATGCCCGAGTTGTTGACTAGGATGTCCAGACGGCCCATGTGGTCGATGGTGTTGGTGACCATGCGCTGGATCGCCGGCTCCTGGGTAACATCGACGGTGATTCTGTGAGCTTCAACGCCGAGCGCCCGGATGTCTTCCAGCGCCTGGGCGGTCTTCTCGACGCTGCGGGCGGCTACGACTATGTTGGCCCCGGCGCCGGCCAACCCCATCGCGATGCCCAAGCCTATACCGCCGTTGCCGCCGGTGACCACGGCCACTTTACCGGTTAGTTCGAATGGGCTGAGGTCTGGCACGGCTATTCGTCCTTGAACTTGGGCAAAACTTTCTCACCGAACAGACGCAGCGATCTTTCCACCTGCTTGGCCGGTATCTGGCCCACGTTGGGGTTGAGCAGCATGTTGCGGACGCCGGTGTCCCGCAGTTCTTCCAACTTGCCTGCCACGGTGGCCGGTGTCCCGGCCAAGAAGGCGTGCTCCACGATCTCGCTCGCTGGGGGAGGTGTGCCGGGAGGAGGAGGCGGCGCGCCACCGGGATTGAACCTGACTCGGGCGTCCAGCAGGTGGGCCTTGTACCGTGACAGGCCTGCCTCGACTACTTCCAAGCCCTCTTGGTCGCTGTCGCAGACGAACAGCCCTCGCTGCGCCCATGTCTGATCCAGGGTGTTTTCTACCTGGGCCTCGCTCAGTCCCGAGTTTTCCAGGGCTGCCCGGTACCGGCCGAAACGGTGCCGCAAAGTGTCTAAGGTCTGGACTCCGATGAGCACTGGCCTTCCGGCCTGGCCCATGGCGACCATTGATTCTTCAGAGATGCAGGCACGGACGATGGGCGGGTGGGGTTTCTGGACCGGCCGGGGCCGGAGTCCCGGGAAGGACAAGTCCCAGTAACGCCCCTTATGGACCACATCGTCCTCGGTCCAAGCCTTAACCAGCAGTTCTTCGGCTTCGTCCAGCATCTCCCGCCCCTCTTCCAGGGTGATGCCGAAGCCGATGTACTCGTACTCGTTGTAGGCTGAACCCCTGCCCGTGCCCATGATCAGTCTGCCATTGCTCAGGTTGTCCAAGAGCGATGTCTGTACTGCCAGGCGCACCGGGTGGTGTAGCGCCATTTCGACCACCGCGAACCCGATGAGGACGCGTTTGGTCCGGGCGGCCACGGCAGCGCCGAAGACTACCGGGTCGGCGTATGCCACCGCCCCATCGAAGTGGTGCTCGGTGAGCCAAACGGCGTCGAACCCTACCTCCTCCGCAAGTTCGATCTCGCGAAGGGTCTGTTCGATCACCTGTTGGTCGTTGTCTTGGTCGGCGCTGATCGAAAAAACGAAGCTGCCGAATCGCATTCTTGCTCCTGCTAGCCCTGTTTGATCCAGTCGGCTACGCGCTCGCCGATCATTATCGTCGTGCAGTTGGTGTTGGCCCGGATGCAATCTGGCATGATCGACGCGTCGGCGACTCTCAGTCCCTGCAGTCCTTTGACGTGGCCCTGCTGGTCGACCACCGCCATGGGATCCGAGTCTGGACCCATCTTGCAGGTGCCGGATATGTGCTGCGTGGTGGTGACGCTCTTCTTCAGCCAGAGGTTTAAGGCCTCGTCAGACGCCAGATCGGCCGCCTCGGGTTCGATCAGCCTCTTCACTATTGGCTTGTAGTCTTCGTGTTCCAAGATCTGGACGCACTTCCTGACCGCCTCATTGAGCCGCGAGAGGTCACGAGGGTCGTCCTGGAAGTAGTTGTAATTCAGTTCTGGCTGAACGTTGGGGTCGGTGGATGTGATCTTCAGGTGGCCGGAACCGTAGGCCAGTTCCAAGATACAGGTGAACCGAATGCCTTCGGCTTCCAATGGGTCGCCGGAGATTGGAGAGGAGAAGGACGACGCCATGATCTGGATGTCGTTTCTCAAGTTAGACCCGGTGGCGGTGTAGCGGAGGGCCACCTGCGAACGCGGATCCTCGGGGTTGAGGGGGAAATCGTCTTGGACTTCGATGGGCACCCGGACGTTGGGGTGGTCCCTCAGGTTCTGCCCCACTCCCGGCGCCTCAAGGATCACTGGGATACCCAGTGCTTTCAAGACATCCGCGGGGCCGACTCCGGACAGCATCAACAGTTGGGGCGAGCCGATGGCCCCGCAACACAGGATTATCTCTGAGCCTTCCACCACGAATCGTTCGCCGTCGCTCTCCACATCGACCCCGGTGGCCTGGTTTCCTTCGAAGATGACCCTGTGAGTTGTCACGTTGGCTTTGATCGTGAGATTCAGCCGGTGCCGGCATTCGGCCAGATAGGTCAGGGAGGTGCTCATACGGATGCCGTTGGGGTTATTCATGGGGATCGGCCCGACCCCGCCGGACTCCGGGTGGTTCATGTCCGGGTCGTTGGGATGGCCCTGGTCGCGAACGGCGGCGTAGAACGCATTCTGGGCTGGCAGCCAGGTCTCTTGTTTGTGGCGGCGGACTGGGATAGGTCCTTCCGACCCGTGGAAATCATCTTGGATGTCCGTGTCCGTCTCAAGTTTTCTCAGGTAGGGCAGCACGTCGGTGAAGCCCCATTGGTCGTTGCCCAAGGTGGCCCAGGCGTCGTAGTCCTCTGGGACGCCGCGCAGCAGCACTTGGCCGTTGATGGCGCTTGAGCCGCCCACAACCCGGCCTCTGGGCACCGGGATGGGATTGGTCTGTTCCGGCGTGGTGTTGCCTTGGAACGACCAGTTGTGGGGCGCGTCCACGGCGGATGCTGTCTGGTTGTAGCCGAATTTCAAGTCATCGGGGTAGTGCTCGAAGTCGGGGTAGTCGGGCCCGGCTTCCAGCAACAAGATCGACTTGTTAGGGTCGTCCGATAGCCTGCTTGCGATGACGCAGCCGGCCGAACCGGCGCCGACGATGATGTAGTCATACTTCATTTGGGCCTGCTCCTATCTTGGGATGTTCAATAAACACATGGTCCCAAAGGACCCCTCGTGGGCAGACGGCATTATCGCATATCAGCCCAGCCGTGGCATCCTGTCGTTGGCCGGGCTGAGACTAATCGGGGATATTGAAGATGAACTTGAGGTTGGATAGGTTGCGTTTAAGCGTGAAATCCCTGGCGCTCAGCTCCGGAATCATGGCGTTCGCGGCCCTGAGAGGGACGTTGTCTTGGGTCTGAGACGCCTGCAATTCCAAAGAAAGCCATTCTAGGACGCGGCCAAGGTGGTCTTCGGCCTGTTGTTGCAGTTCTCGGGCCCGTTCCGGTGGAGACAGTAATTGGAGTGCGGCGACCAGTTCTTCAGTGGACTGGACCAGAGCGGCGCTACTGCTGATCGACTCCTGTCTGGTCATCGACGTACCTAGGTTTTCGGCCCGCTGTTCCGAATTGGCAGTCTCCTTGGCTAAGATTGCATCCAGTTCGATCAGATAATCCGATAATGGAGCCCGTTCCGGGTCTTCCCATCGCTCCAGCCAACGGTTGAATTGGGATTCGAAGACTCCGATATCCAGGCCCGTTACCGTCTCCAACGATTCGGAAAGGCTGATCCCTAGGCCGATCACCTCGACCAGGTCTTCCCCGGCCAGTGGACCGTAGGTCTCGATCAAGAAGCGCACCGCCATGTAGGCCCGGCGTATTGGAGAGCGAGTTCGTCCTGATCTGTTCGGGAGTTCCAATCGTTCTGGTTGTCCAGGGCCGCGAGACTGAATGACGAGTCAGATCGGGCCGCCGCGCGTGCCAAGTCGGTCGACGTAAATTGCCGCAGCCGGGTCGCATCCGACCGTGGCCCCGACAATGCGGTGTCGAATTCGTAATACTTGGAAAGACCCTCAGTTAGCCAGGCCGGCAGTATCTCGTCGTTGGCCAGGCCGTCGAAGACATGATGGATGTACTCGTGGGTCAGCAACCGGCGCACCTCGGTGCCCTGCAGGTCGGTCCGCATGAATATACCGGGAAGTTGCCCGCCGTTGATGTAGTACCCGTCTTCAAAGCCAAGGTTGATGCCCGTTACGGTACTGACTAGGTTCATAAGTTCCCGGTTGCCGGGCAGATAAACGTCGGGGACCGAGCCCATTGCGCACTGGATGCGCCGTTCCAAGAGCAAAACGGTATCGCTCAAGTGTTCTTGGAGGTCGGCAACCAAGGCGGTCGGGACCAGGTCTGAGTAGGAGACGTTGAAACCCTGGGCCTCATGCTTCGTAAGCAGCGTTCCCAGCGACACCTTTTCGAAGTCTCTTAGCGTCAGGCTTTCCACCGTATAGGCCGCGGTATAAATGCTGCCCCCAATGTTGATGTCCACCGATCATTCGCCTTCCTCGTCTTGCGCGCCGTAACGTGGCCACTCCAGTTCACCCAGGGTCGTGGGGTACATCCGGATGGTCGTGACTTCCGACCGGTCCAGTTCCAACACATGCACGTCTTCGGCGGTGATCCACGAGGCTGGAATGCCCTGGGGATCGACGAACGTGAATGAGACCGGCTCCCAGGCGGATCGTCCCGTTAGGGCGAAAGAAACATCACGGCTTTCGACGGCGGCCTCTGGAGAGATGCTCAGTACGATCCCTCCGCCGAGGTCAATCTGGGTTGAGCCTGGCCGTGGTGGCCGCGGCGTGGCGGTGGGCAGGGGAGTCGGTGTGGGTTGCGGTATGGGTGTTGCCGTTGGCTGCGGAGTGGCTGTGGACGGTACAGGCGTGGGAGTGAAAACCGGCGTACCAGTCGCCGCAGGCACTGGAGTAGGCGAAGGCGCAGTAGCCGGCCGACGGACCGGAACCGGAGATAGGACGACATTGGGCGGTGGAGTGGCGGTGGGTACAACTGCCGTGGCATCTATGGAGACAGGCGCCGTTGCCGTCGCGTCCTCTTCGACGGACTCGGTACAGGCCGCCAAAACAAGAAGAATCACGGCCGCGGATGAGAAAGCCGTGGTTACCTTCAAAGAGTTGCAGACATGTTTCGTTCGGGCGGCATCGAGACGAAGAGCATCAAATCAATCTGTCATAGGGGGTTTCTATTCGCAAGCGGACTCGTTGGGTGTAAGAATCCAGGGTCTAAACTTTGGCCTCGTGCTCGTGTTAGGATGTCCTTGGTTTTCGAGGCCCGGTGGGCCGCTCGTTTTAGTAACTATTGGACAACGATCACTGGAGGGTGCCATGAACGTCCACGTGTACACGCAACCTGGTTGATTTAGCTGCCGGACACTTGAGGAGTTCCTCAAGTCCAACGGTGTTCAGTATGAGCACCACAACGTATTGGAAGACCATCAAGCGATGGAGGATCTGCGCAGCCGGGGAATCAAGGCTTTACCGGTCACGATCATCGATGACAAAGAGGTCATCATCGGCTACTTCCCCAAGAAATTGATCCCAGCATTCAAGCTAGACGTGAAGGTCGATCTATCGGGTAAGACCGAATGGCTGGCCGACAAATACGAACAGATCCTGAGCGCCGCGTGCCGGGCCACCACTCAATTCTCCCAGGAGCAACTGGATGCCGACGTGCCGTGGCGTCCGTGGACCGGGCGGAAAACCGTAATGCATATCATGTCGTTCCCCGAGGTGGCCTACCTGAGCTACAAGGTGGGCAGCATGAGCCAAGACGACATGCGGGCCTCGGACGAACGGCTGAAGGACGTCTATACCGCCGCGGAGATCGTCGAGTATGGCAACAAAGTCCGTACCGATATAATCGCCTTCCTAAATAGCGGCAACACCGAGGCATTTGACCGTGAGGTACCCGCCCACTACGGCGGCGAGGTGACTGTCCTGGAGTTGCTGAACATCATATTGAGCCACAGCACCCACCACCTGAAGCAGGTCTACCACTACATGGAGAACAACCTCGGTATCACCCCGGAAGCCCCGGCCTCCGAAGCCGATTTCGAGGGCATCCAAACTCCAGAAGCATTGTTCTAGGACGCCTGCCCGCACAAGACCGGAGTCCTTCCGCAAGCAGGTGATCTGCCGCGGAAGGACTCTATTATTACCGGAGGGGACATGAAATACGATTACATAGTTCTGGGCGCCGGCTCGGCCGGGTCCATCGTCGCAACCCGGCTTTCCGAAGACCCCGACAAGAATATCCTCCTGTTGGAGGCGGGGCCGGACTATCCGGACTTTGAGCAACTGCCCGAGGAAGTGAAATTCGGCTACGCGACCGAGATCGACATCATGGTCAGCGATCATAACTGGCAGTTCGTCGGCAAGGCCACCGAGACCGCGCCGGAGATGATGGTGCCCCGGGGCAAGGTCACCGGAGGTTCCAGCGCCATCAACGGCCAGGTATTCCTCCGTGGCGTGCCCGAGGACTACGACTCCTGGGCGGAGATGGGCAACACCGAATGGAAATTCCAGGACTGCCTGCCTTATTTTCGGAAGATAGAGACCGACACAGACTTCAGCGATGACTTCCACGGCACGGAAGGCCCCATCGTGATGCACCGCTTCGCCCGGGACACCTGGCATCCGGCCACCGAGGCCTTCTATCAGGCCTGCCGAACTGCGGGTTACCCGGACTCTCCAGACCACAACAACCCGGACTCAACCGGTGTAGGGCCAACTCCGCTGAATAACCCCAACGGCATCCGCATGAGCACGGCTCTGGGTTATCTGGACCAGATCAGACACCGCCTCAACGTGACTATCCGGGCCAATTGTCACGTTCAGCGCATCTTGTTCGATGGCAAGCGGGCAATCGGCGTCGAGGTAGAGAGCGGCGGCGAGACCTTCACCGTCGAAGGCTCCGAGATTGTCTTGAGTTCCGGGGCCATCGGCTCGCCTCATATCCTGATGCTTTCGGGCGTCGGACCGGCGGCCCAACTCGAAGAGTTCGGGATTCCAGTCGTCCACGACGCGCCAGGTGTCGGCCAGAACCTGCGTGACCATCCCCTGGTGTTCGTGACCTGGCGCACCAAGCCCGAAGTTGAGTTGGACGGCAACGCGCCCCGGATGCAGGCGACCCTGCGCTACACCGCGGGCGGGTCCGACCTCAGAAACGACATGAAGGTCTCGATGCAATCCTTCGCCACCGAGCGGATCAACCGGGGTGGCGACCGGATGGTGCCCCTGGGCATCCGCATGTCCAGTGGAATCCAACTGGCCGCGGGGGCCGGAGAATTGCGGCTGCAGTCGGCCGACCCATCGGTGCAACCGAGATTGGACTACCATTACTTGGAGGAGGAGTTTGACCGGGCGCGGCTGCGGGAGACGGTCCGCATCTGCGTGGCCCTGGGTGAGGACCCGGCCTTCAGGGACATCATTCAGGAGCGCATCGAGCCAACCGACGCCCAACTGGAGTCTGACGAGGCGTTGGACGAGTTCCTGTACCGGGAGGTAACCACCTCCCAGCACGTCTCCTGCACCTGCAAGATGGGCCCGTCCTCCGATCCCATGGCCGTCGTTGATCAGTACGGCAAGGTCCACGGCATGGAGAACCTGCGGGTGGTGGACGCATCGATAATGCCCGACTGCATCCGCGCCAACACCAACGTAACGACCATGATGATCGGCGAACGCGTAGCCGACTGGATCAAGCAGGGTAAGTAACGAACTGCCCCCGCCCAAGACGAATGTCCCCTCTCCCGTCGTCTTTCCCTGGAAGGAGTAGGGGCTAGGGTGAGGGCCTTCCATCTCTAGAGAGATGGTTGGCGCAGAAGCAGTCCACCCTCATCCTAACCTTCTCCCTGCAGGGAGAAGGGACAATCGGCTGCAAGAGGAACATGCTGGAAACAAGGTTGCAGGTAGGACCAACTGCTTCTCCGCTGCCGCCACGCAGTGGCTTAGAAGACTGCTAGAGGGTTGGTGGGGGAGCCGGTGGCGTTCAAGAACCTTATCGGCGCCACGACGAACATGAACTCGTAGCGGTTTAGACGCTCGCAGACCGCCGCCAGTTCCTCGCAGTTGCCGGCATCGATCAGCCATAGGCCCATGCCCACGATGCCCACCTTGTGTACCGGCAGTCCCAAGGCCGGGTAGCCGCTGGGGTCGGCGTCCTGAGAGGCGTCACCACCCACGACCGAGATGCCGCGTTCCTTCAGCCAGGGAAGCGTTTCGGCGTGCAGTCCGGGCCGTCCGGATGTGGGCGCCCCCTTCTCCAGCCGACGCTTGTACCAGCCCAGCCGCAACATCAGGGCATCTCCCTCCTCTAACCGGACCCCTTGGGCCTTTTCAGCGGCTTCCAGGTCCTCGGTGAACACACCGTCACCGGCCTCCAGCCAGTCGACACCGCGCACTTTGGCGATGTCCAGCATGACGCCCCGGGTGATGATCCCGTTGTGGGCCTGGTCGACGTTCAACACCGTTGCCTTGGACTCGCTCCCGACCAATGACGCGTCAAATCCGTTGTAGAGCTTGCCGTTCCAGGCCTGGTGACACAGGGCGTCGAGGTGAGTGATGGTTAGGCCGTGGTAGGAAAAGCCGATGAAATCCGAAGTCCCGCCGGAGCCCTGGGCGGGGACCGTATCGCCGGCCCGGATCATGTAGTGCAGTGGAGGGATGCTGGTGACGTCCGCGGCGATCTCCGGAACAACCACCCGGGAGCAGGTCACGCTGATCCCTTCCTTCACCAGAGCCGCCGCCTGGGCGCGTTTGGCGTCGGTGATTAGGTTCAGGGTGCCCAGTTGGTCGTCCTTGCCCCAGCGTCCCCAGTTGCTGAGCGAGTCCATCCAACCGATAACTTCTGCTTCCGATGGTATCTGTCTGGTAGCCACGTTGTTCTCCTGGTTGTGATTAGTTTGGATCGGTGTTTGGGTATAGCTGCGTCCGTGAAATTGGGAGGTTGTGAAGTGGCGCCCTCACCCTAACCCTCTCCTCCTTCCGCGGAAGGAGGAGAGGGGACAATTTCATATCCACCTTTAGTCCGTGACCAACCCCGCCACGGTCCCGTCGACGTAGAGTATCTCTATGGTGCGGGAGACGGCTTCTTCCAGTTGGGAGTGGGCGGCTTGGTCTAAGTGCTGCCCCATGCCGTCTACTATGTCGGCGACCGATTTCTGGCCGTCAATCTCCCCGATGACCGCCGCTACCAAGGGGCTGCACGGAGTGCCTTCTGGTTGGGAGACGGTGTTCAAGACCCGGCCCGGCACGAACTCGCCCTCGGCAAGCACCGGCTTCTGCTGGACCTGAACCCCTTCGGCCAACCGGGGGACGGCATTAAGTATCTGGTTGCGCTGGGGGTCGGCGGCTAAAGCGGCCAACCATTGCGTCCGGGCCAATCGCTCTGTTTCTACAGTCCTGACGCTCTCGATGAACTCTTCGGGCGCTTGACCCCGGTCCAATACGACCCGTTCGTAGCTCCGGGGCGGCTGACCGGCCACCGCCTGGATGAAGCTGTGTCGCGGCGAATATTCGTCGCTGTTGGTGATCCGACGGGCCTCCCAGAAATAGGACTCGGCGCTGAGGTTGCTGGAGTAGAAAAGCCGGGCCATCTCCCGAAACTGATTGTATTCCTTGAGATACAGCTCCTGGTAGACCTCGCCCGCCTCTTCGGCCATCGATGGGTCGTTGAGTGCCGTGGTCACGTAGGCCGCCGCCAGTACGCCCGACATCAATGCCAGATGTACCCCCGACGAGAACAGCGGGTCGACGAAACAGGCGGCGTCCCCGGCCAGGATGTAGCCCGGCCCGTACATCTTCCCGGCCGTGTAGGACCAGTCCATTACCACGGCGGGCTCGGAGTCCATCTTGGCTTTCTCCAGCATGGCGCGGGTGAGGCTGCTCTGAGCCAACTGGGCTTCCAAAAACGCCTTGGCGCCGTTCTGCTGGATGCCTTCCTGCCCGGTCTTGGAGTCCACCACGACGCCGACGCTGCTGCGCCCGGTGTGCAGCGGGATGGTCCAGAGCCAGCCGTAGCGATAGGACTCGATGAAGATGTTGTTCTGGTCGGGCTCGGGCAGGGGTTTGGCCCCTGTGAAATAGGCGTAGACCGCCAGATTCTGAAAGAACGGGTCCCACTCTTTAGATTCCAGGTGTCGCGCGAGCAATGTTGATTGACCGCTGGCATCGACGATGAAGCGGGCCTGCCCTTCTCCGGTATCGCCATCGGTGTTGGTGAACTCCACCCCAACGGCTTCGCCGCCGTCGAAGATGACCTCGGTTACGTGGTGGCCCTCTAACACGGTGACGCCCTGGGCCTTGGCGTTGTCCAGCAAAATCTGGTCGAACTGGGGACGCCACACCTGATAGGAGTGGGGATAGCGCTGGCTGGTCTCTTTGAAATACCAACTCCAGGGCGCGTCGCCGCTGCCCCACACCATAGTCGCCCCGTACTTGGGCAGAAAACCCGCGCTTTCCACGGCGGGCAGCGCTCCTAATTCCTCCAAAACTGGAATCGACGCTGGGAGCAGGGATTCCCCGACGTGGTCCCTGGGGAACTGCTCCCGCTCCAATACCGTTACCTGCCAACCTTTGCGGGCCAGCATGGTTGCCGCGGCGCTACCGGCGGGTCCGCCCCCAACCACGATAACGTCGGCATTCAGGTCTAGATTTGAGTCTGAGTTCGAATCTGTGCTCATCGCAACATATTATGCCCGGTGGCCGGGCCTGGGGATAGTCCAAGCGCGAAAATAAAATCCCCCAGGCCAGAATGCACATGGCCTAGGGGACTGAATCGATTGCGTCGAGAGGACTGCGTCGGCTAGTCCTCGCCGTGGCCGCCTTCAATGTCTGCGGTGGCCGTTGGAGTCTGGGGAATCGGCTTGCCCGTTGCGGTGTCGACGTCGAAGGAACTTGGCAGTTCCAAATCATCGGCGATCTCCCGGACAGCGGGGATAACCTCTTCGCCCATGAGCCGTAGGCTGCGCATGGCGTCGTCGTGGGTCATGGCGCCGTCGCCGTCCCAGAAGAACACGCTGCCGGGCCGGATGTATTCCAACACGTGGCGAATCTTGGGGATGACGGTCTTCGGGGTCCCCGTGATGATGGTGTAGTCCTTGATCTGCTGCTCATAGGGCCGGCCTAGGACCCCGCCTGCTCCGCCCCTGGCCGCGGTGGCCACTGCCTGCGTCGGCAGCACCCGGTGGCGCGAGGATAGGCCCGGCAAGGCGAGTAGGGCCGGGTTGGTGGTCCCTTCGTTACCAGCCAGGAACGGGTTGCTGGGTCCTTGGATAAACTTCCGGGCCGTCGCCTCGGCCAATTCTTCCGTCTCGTCCACGTGGACCTTCCAGAGATAGCCCAGGTTCTGGGGGCCGGACTCATAACCCTGCTCGGCCGCGGTGTCGTGGTAGAGCTGGAACGCTTGCTTGGTGGGCTCCATCTCCGTTGAAAGCATGATGTACGGGATACGCTGTTCGGCGGCCCAAACCAGCGAGTCTCGGCTGACCACGCCGGGCAGCCATATTTGGGGATGGGGCTTCTGGTAGGGGCGCACCCAGGGATTAACGTGGCGGTACTGGTAGTGCTTGCCTTCCCATCGGAAGGGGCCGGGCTCGCTCCAGGCCTTGATGATGAACTCGTGGGCCTCTTTGAACCGTTCCCAGTTGTAGGGCGGCGGCGAGTTGTGGGCTACGCTCTCACGCCCCGTGCCCCGGACCCATCCTGAGACCAGGCGGCCGCGGGAAATGAGGTCGATCATGGCAAGCTGTTCGACCAACCAGAGCGGGTCGTCCCAGATGGGCAGGATATTGCCCATGAGGACGATCTTCGCCCGTTTGGTGATCCGCGCCAGGATGGATGCTTCGACGTTCATAGCGCCGCCCATGCAGAACGGGGTGCTGTGGTGCTCGTTCAGCATCAGACCATCGAATCCCATCTCTTCCGCGTAGATCTTCTCGTCGAGATAGCGGTTGTACAAGCTGGCGCCCAATTCAGGGTCGTACACACCGTTACTGAGGGTCAAGTCTTTGATGGGCGTACCAGTGGCGCCGAAGAATCCCGACTGGGGGTCCTGGTAGGGGCGTTCGGTGAAGTAGCCGATAAACATGTGGCGAATTCCTCTTAGTTGGATGCTATGCTGGACTCGGGTACCGGGCATGAGGCATGCCCCAACTTGTGCCGCATTATAGCATCCGCTTGCGGTAGATGGGCGGTCCGCAACGGCCCGGTTCGTTACGCCGTACCGGATCGGCGTTGGGCGGCATCGAATCACGAGCCAGAAATTTATATTCAGACAAAGGTCATCAGTGGACTTGTCCCCCAGATTCAGCCGGCGTCTCCGGTTGAGATCGCTACTCGTGAACCGTTGGGCCGTACTCGCTGCCAGCCTGCTGGTCTTGGCGATGGCCTGCGGCGGGTCCGACCCAACGTTGGCCCCAACGCAACCTGACCCCACGTCTGCCAATCCCGAGCCGACTTCCATCATCCCGGAAGGATTCTCGGTGGTGCCGAAGCTGCTCACGGACGTCGACAAGAGCATCCATAGTGTGCCCCTGGAAGATATTCTTTTCGATACTTTCGGCACGGTCAGCGCCCGGTTCGTGCCACTTAGCGAGATTTCAGACGAGCTCCAGACCGACCTTTGGGACGCCATCATCCCGGTTGACCTGCCGGTATACGGCGGCTTGGACGCCCTGCCCTGGTTGGAAGATGACGATCTAGTGCTGGGGTATGAGTCGGGCGATGAGGCCTTCGCCTACCCCGTCAACATCCTCAACTTCCACGAGATGGTCAACGACGTGATCGGTGGCGACCCGGTACTGATCACCTACTGCCCTCTTTGCGTCAGCGGCGTGGTTTTCAGCCGTGAGGTTGACGGCCAGACCCTCACATTCGGCAACACGAGCGCGTTATACCAGTCGGACCTGGTGATGTACGACCACCAGACCGGAACTTATTGGTTCCAGGTGGCCGGTGAGGCGGTTGTCGGGACCATGACAGGGTCGCATCTCGATTCGTTGCCGTCGGCGACCATGCCCTGGGGGCGATGGAAATCGCTTCACCCGGACACACCTTTGCTCACCGGCGTCGAGAGGGGACTGGAAACCCTCTTTGCGCGGCCCTCCTACGGCAACCGTATCGTGAACAATGAGCAGTTCGATTTCCCGGTGGACAAAGAGAAACTTGACGGACGGCTTCCCGCCGGCGAGATGGTCCTGACCGTGGAGACGGGCGGCGCGATGACGGCGTTCCCGTTGACCGCGATCGGCGAAGGCGGGATCAATGCCGAAGTCGGCGGCGAGGTTGTCGTGGTCTTTACAGAGGCTGGAGGCCTGTCGGTGGCGGCGTTCTCCAGAACATTGGACGGGCAAACCCTCAGTTTCGACCTTCAGGGAGATGGAAGGTTCACCGACCGGGAAACGGGCAGCACCTGGGACTTCGCCGGCCGGGCCGAGGACGGGCCATTGGCCGGCAGCCGCTTGGACCGGGTGAGCAATCGCAGGTCGTTCTGGTTCGCTGTTGCCATATCGTTTCCCTGTGTAAAGATACACACTCCCTAGCCGGTTTTCCGGTCCGGCAACCGCGTGCTTTCCTTCAACCGGACCGCAGTACGTATTTGTGACTCGGCGAGACACGTAGAAAAACAGTGTATCCGGCGGCGAAATCCGCTTGACACTCCCATGCCCATATGATAAATTGCGCACGCTTAAAAACGGGCGGATTTTAATCAAACGAACGGGTAGACAACCAGGCCACACCTGTCCCTTTAAGAGAGTCTCTTCATGGAATCCATTATCGTTGCCCTCGCCGCGGGGGGCGCTGCCTTATTATTTGCTGCTTTAACCGCCTTCAATGTTCTGCGTGCCGATCCTGGGAACCAGCGCATGCGGGCCATCGGCGACTCGATACGAGAAGGCGCCGGAACATTCTTGCGCCGGGAATATCTCGTCCTGGCGCCATTCGTCATAATCGTCGCCGCCGGACTCTGGGTCCTGATCGACTGGTGGACGTTGAACGACTCGGACGGTGGCGGTTGGGGAATATTCACCCTCGTCCCGGAAACAGCCATCGCCTATCTGGCGGGCACGATCTGTTCGGCCACCGCCGGATTCATCGGCATGAGCGTTGCGGTTAGGGCTAATGTACGCACCGCAGCCGCCGCCATGCACGGATTGAACCCAGCCCTGCGCATCGCCTTCTCCAGCGGCTCAGTCATGGGGATAACTGTGGTGGGCATCGGCCTTCTGGGCGTGACCATCCTATACGTGATCTTCCAAGACGTGACTGTGATCGCCGGGTTCGGCATGGGCGCCAGCTCGATTGCCCTCTTCGCCAGGGTTGGCGGAGGGATCTTCACCAAAGCCGCCGACGTTGGTAGCGACCTGGTCGGAAAGATCGAAGCTGGGATCCCCGAAGATGACCCCCGGAACCCCGGCGTCATCGCCGACAACGTGGGTGACAACGTGGGCGACGTTGCCGGGATGGGCGCCGACCTGTTCGAGTCCTACGTGAGCTCGATCATCGCCGCCATGGCCCTCGCCGCCGCGGCTACTTGGAAAGCCGACGCGGCTGTGTTGCCTCTGATGTTGGCCGGCGCGGGAATCGTGGCCGCCATCCTGGGCACGTTCATGGTGCGCAGCAGCGAGCAGGCCGATTTCGGCCAACTGCTCTGGGCGCTGCGTCGAGGAATCTACGCCTCCGCGATCCTGTTGGTGATTTTCGCCCTTGTGATCGTCCTTTCCTTGGACATGGAGATCAAGTGGTTCTGGGCGATAGTTACCGGCTTGGCGGCAGGCTTGATAATCGGCACGTCCACTGAGTACTACACCTCCTACGAGTACAAGCCAACTCAGCAGGTGGCCGAGACTTCGCAGACCGGCGCCGCGACAGTGATGATTAGCGGTATCGCAACCGGCATGATCAGCACTGTGATCCCGTTGATCGCCGTGGGCTTCACGATCATCATCGCCTTTGAACTGGCCAGCTTCTACGGAGTTGCTTTGGCCGGTGTTGGACTCTTGTCCACCTTGGGAATCACACTGGCCACTGACGCCTACGGCCCCGTGGCCGACAACGCCGGCGGCATCGCCGAGCAAGCCCAACTTGATCCTGAGGTTAGGGAGCGCACCGACGCCCTGGACGCCCTTGGCAACACTACGGCGGCCACCGGCAAGGGTTTCGCCATCGGATCGGCCGCGTTGACCTCCCTGGCGCTGCTGGCGGCGTTCGCCATCGCGGCTGAGATCGCTGAGATCAACCTGCTGGACCACACGATCATCGTGGGCGTGCTATTCGGCGCCATGCTGCCGTTTCTGTTCTCCGCCTTCACCATGAAGGCTGTGGGCCGGGCTGCAATGTCCATCGTTAACGAGGTCCGCCGTCAGTTCCGGGAGATTCCCGGTCTCATGGAAGGGACAGCCGAGCCCGATTATACCGAGTGTGTGGACATCGCGACCAAAGGCGCGCTGAAGGAGATGATCATCCCTGGCCTCATGGCGGTGGCGGCTCCGTTGGCCACCGGGTTCGTCCTGGGCGTTGAGGCCCTGGGCGGCATGCTCATCGGCGCAGTGGGGTCAGGCTTCATGCTGGCCATCATGATGGCCACTGCCGGCGGCGCATGGGACAACGCCAAGAAATACGTGGAACTGGGACACTACGGCGGCAAGGGCTCCGATGCCCACAAGGCTGCGGTGGAGGGCGATGTCGTCGGCGACCCCTTCAAAGACACTTCAGGCCCGTCCCTGAACATCCTCTTGAAGCTCATGGCCATCGTGTCTCTGGTGTTCGCGCCAGTGTTCCTAGAGATCACCCCGCTGATCGACAAGGTCACTTAAGCAAAACCAAACAGTTAAAAAAGGGGCCGGTCAATCGACTGGCCCCTTTTTTAGTTCTGGAGTTCGGGTAACCGAGGTATTCACCAGCCGTTCGTAGTGAGCCCGTCGAACCACCGCACCGCAACAGATTTGGTCTTTTAGGAATGTTAGCCCCCACTCTAGCCGTCCCCCTAGTTTATGGAGAGTGGGAATTTCTGTGTGTGTCTGGGGATTCTTGAGGGTGGCGTAGGCGCGGGTTTTAACCCGCCGGTTTCCTCAACCGTCATATTTGTAGAAATTGGCGGAATTTCAGGGATGGCAGGAGCAGGTTCTCCATTACCGGCACTAACGTTTTCCCCACAGGAAACAGCGGGTTGAAAACCCGCGCCTACGGGCAATCGAGCTGGTCGCCGTGCGCTCGTGGCGTCCTTCCGTGGAAGGACTGGACACGAACCTTGTCTGGCCGAGCATCTTCGAGGGTCTCAGGATGAGCGGGACTGTGAGTCCGCCTCCAAGTCAACTATCCGGCCCGTGGCGTCTTCCCCATCCACTTGCAGAATTCCAATGGTGCCTAGGGAGCCCCGTTTGTGGCGTTTTCCGGGGTAGGTTGGGCTGCCGGGGTTCATGATCAGGACCCCGTCCCAGTCCATGACCAGCTCTTCGTGGGTGTCGCCGAATAGGACCACGTCTACCGGCTCCTTGAACTTGCGGGCCAGGATCTCCCGCCCGTTGCCTTCGGGCAGCGCCAACTCGAATCCGTCGGGGCTGGTGGGGATCTTGGGACCGGGCCATTGGATATCGTGAATCATGCCGATGGACACGCCTTCAACCTTGACCACCCGGGTGGTCATGGCGAGCCTGTCGCCGTCTTCCAATGGGTCCTCGTATCCCCGCACGGCCAGAAGTGGGGCAACTTCTTCCAGGTAATCCAGGACTCCTAGGCATTCAAGGTCGCCGCAGTGGAGGATCATATCCACCCCGCGCAGCGCGTCCAGTATCTTCACTGGCAGGTCACGCCCACTGCCCGCCGAGTGGGTATCGGAGATCACGCCGATCTTGACTGCCACTAAGCGCCTGCCTGGGGGGCGAGAACTTTGATGGTGCGGTTAATGGCGTCGAGGTCAGCCCCGTGGGGGAAGATGACGACTGGGATGTCGACGCCTGCCTGCCGGAATTTGGTCATCTGGTCCCGGCATTGTTGAGCGTCTCCCAACACGGCAACGCTCTCCAACATCCGGTCCGTTACCGCGGCGGCGGCCTTCTCCCGGTCTCTGGAGTTCCAGGAGTCCCGGATCTTCTGGGATTCGTTGGCGAACCCGGCGCGGCTGAAACTCTCGAAATAGAAAGTCCCCATTCCGCCGATGTAATAGGCCATGTGGGCTTTCAGCAGTTGCTCGCCAAGGGCTACGTCTTCCGGCGTGTCGCCGGTGTAGCACATCAGATAGGGCGCGACTGTCACATCCGAGATGCTCCGACCGGACGTGGCCGCTCCTTGGTTGACCTGCTCCAACAGATCAGGCAGCCGTTCCCGGTTGGCCCAAACGGGCAGCCAGCCGTCGGCCACCTCGCCGGTCAGAGCCAGGTTCTTTGGACCCAGACTGGCGAGGTAGATGGGCAGCCGCTCCTGCACCGGCGGAGAGATCATCCGGAACCGTTCCATCTGGTAGAACTTTCCCTGGTGGTCCACGGGGGCGCCGCTCAGAGCCTTGCGGATGATCTCGACGTATTCACGGGTTCGGCCCAGGGGAGAATCGAAAGGTACGCCGTGCCACCCCTCGACCACGACTTTTCCGCTACTGCCCAACCCCAAGATGGCTCGGCCCTTGGACATGATGTCCAAAGAGGCGATACTCTGGGCGATGAGCGCCGGGGTCCGGCTGAACACGTTTACGATACCGGTGGCCAGGCCGATGTTCTGGGTATTGCAAGCGATCATGGCCAATATGGTAAAAGCGTCACGTCCCCACGATTCCGCGGCCCAGAATGAGTGGTAGCCTTGCTCGTCGGCGAGTTTGGCTATCGCGATCAGTTCTTCGTCGGAGGTTTCGCTCCTGGTGTTGATGGATAGTCCGATCCGGTCCATGGACGGCTCCCGCGGCAAAACTTAACTCTAGCCGCGTGTGGATTATAGGGGATATGAGGCGTGGCGTGCCAGGAAATGGGTTGCCAGCCGCGAAGGCGCCTGTTATCGAAACGCGCGAAGGGCTTTAGTTGCGGCTTTCCCAGAGGGTGAAATAATCGGGTGAGTCGCTCTTAAGTGCGTCCGCCATCTGCTGTTCGTTGACCTTCTGCATGATGACGGTTTCCCTTTCCACCAGATCGGCGATGGTCTCACCCCACCGGTCCGACTCAGGTCCCTGGAAACTGCTGTGGATCAGTTCTTTCAGGCCGTCGAGGATATTTTGGGCGTGGGAGGTCAGAGCGCCGCCGCTGACCACGTAGACAACGACTGACGGAATCTCGTCTTCATTATCCACCTGCACTCTCAGCCGGTCCAGGTTAAATGTCATCGCGATATCCCGCACCGATTCCTCGATGCTGACCGGAAGGTTCATGAAGTGGGAAAAGAGGAAGTCGCTGGACGAACGCAACGTTTCCGAGAATTCGGCCTCGACGGTCCGGTAGAATTCTTCGTCAAATATGTCGTCGGTGTTGAGCAGCATGACCTGGGGGTCATCTTCCCGGGAGTCTATGACCAGGGATTCAGGCAGGTGCGGGAAGATGCAGAGTTGTATGCCGGGCCGCGCGCCGCCCGGCAAATGTGGGTTGAACAATTCTTCCATCTGGTCTGCTTTCTCCACGTCTGAAACGCTAAGGAGGGGTGAAGAATATCTAAGTGGGGCGTACTGCCGCCGCCGCCGGTCGCCTGGTGGCCGAACGGCTAAGAGATGTTCGAGATGTCCTGCATCTGCTGGTAGAGCCAGTGATTGATGTCTTCCCGGCAGACCGATTCAAGCATTAGGGTTGCCCGGTTTTTCCGGTTTTCGGCCGACATGGTGATCGCCTGGTGCAACGCCTCCATGGTGCCCTCGATGTCGGTGGGCGAAACGCTGAGGGCGCCGTCGGCAAGCTGTTTGTAAACGCCGCTGCTGTGGGACAAGACCAATACGCCGTCGCGGTTGTTGACCACCGGGCCTTCCTTGGCCACCAGGTTCATGCCCTCGATTATGGTGTTCACCAAGAGCACGTCGTAGAGCTTCATGCCGGCGATGGCCTGAGTGTAATTGTTCTCGATGAAGGGCACGATCGGCTGCCAGTCGTCGGTGCCGTGGTTATTATTGATCTGCTGCACCACTTGCTGTATCTCGTCCATGTACCTCTGGTACTGGCGTATGTGGGTGCGGGACGGCACCAAGAAAGCGAGGAATTTGACCTTGCCCTTCAACTCAGGGTAGCGAGTCAGCATCAGTTCATAGGCCCGGAAGCCGCGGACGATGTTCTTGTTGGGCTCGGCGCGGTCGATGCGGACGATCGTAGCGTCGCCGGTGTCCTCTGCCAGCCTTGTTTCATAGTCCAAGGCCCGTGGGGTGTTGGCGATGCGCTGCACCTCCTCCACGTTGATGGAGATGGGGTAGACCTTGACCGAAGTCGCATGGCCTTTCAGGTCGATGGTGTGAATATTCCGGTCCACGGACGCATCGGGAACGAACTCATCAACCGTGTCCAGGAAGCACCGGACATCGCCGATGGTCTGGAATCCCAACAGGTCGGTGGCGCACAGAGACTCGCAGATGCGCCGTGTGATGTAGTCCGGAATCATGTGCCAATACTGAGGCGTGGGCCAGGGGATGTGGATGAAGTGCTGTATCACAGCGTCGGGCACGCCTTGGCGGACGAATTCGGGCATCAAGTACAGGTGGTAATCGTGGCCGATGACGATCGGCGCCTGCTCCAGGGCCCGGGCCTCTTCGATCACCGCATTGGCGAATGCTTGGTTCACTGGGATATAACCCGTTTCCCAGGCGTCGTGCACGGCGGCATCGACGTTGGGGTTGTAGGGCGGGTTCCACATGTAGTGCTGCAGGAACCAGAGGAGCGGGTTGCACAGGATATTGTAATACTTGTGGTAGACCCGCCTGGGAGTTACCACGTAACGCAGATTGATCTTGTGGCCGGGGAGCGGGGATCTCAGGTGGGGGGCCTGGCCGTTGTCGGAAACGACCCGGTCTCCTTCGCCCATGGCGCTGGCCACCCAGGTGAACTCGAATTTCTGGGCCATTGAACTGAAGGCGGTGACCACGCTGCCGCTGCCGCGGCGAGCCTCGGGACGGCCATCGCCGGACATCTGGTGCTCCACCGGGCCGCGGTTGCTCACCAAGATCATGGGCCGTTTCGAAAAAACGGCTTCGCAAAGCTCGTTGAGTTCCGCTATATCAGCCATGCTGCGTTCCTGTCAGGATCCTTTTTAGCATCCCGTCACCTAAGTCGGAGTCAAATCTAGCTGGCGCTATTTGTTCCGAAAAACTTTTGATTTGTAAAGATTCCACCGAATTTATGCCAATTATGCACGTTTCGGTAATATGATTTCCCAAGTATTGCAGGCTAGTCGACACTATCACCGGCAGATTCCCGTGTCAACATAACTGATATTACCGGGCTCTCAGCCTAACGCGTTCCGCCCCGCCAACTTGGCGATGGCCGGGACCACTTCACCCAGGCCAGAAACCGTGATGTCCGGTTCGGTTTCCGGGTCGTTGGGGTCCTCCCTCTCGTAGAACCCTGAGATCCAGACCGTCTTCATGCCGCAACGTTTGGCGCCTACCACGTCGTTTATCACATGGTCGCCCACGTGGATGGTCTGACCGGGGTTTGCGCCCAACGCCCGTAGCGTCATCATGAATATCTCACTGGCAGGCTTGGCGATTTTGACCTCGTCGGAGAACGTCAGCGTATGGAAGTAGCCCAACATTCCCCGCTCCTCCATGTAGGAACGGAATGTGTACCCGGGCGTCATTCCGGTGTTGGAGATCAGCCCGATCTTTAGGCCCATGTCCTTGACCCCTTGAAGTACTTCGATTGCGTCGGAATGGGCCGGCGGCGGATGGACCAAGAACGAGTCCGCGTAATATTCGGCGATCTCATCCATGAGCCCACTGTCCAGACGTCCAGCCAGGCCGGGCTCGATGTGGTCCACGAATATGGAGACCTGCTCCCGGAAGTCCACGTCGAGACCTCCGTCCCGGACATCCCGGCACTGCTGGAAGCAGGACATGTAGGCTCCCCGGATGTGCTCAAGGTCAAAGTCGCTGCCAAACTTGGCCAGGGCCGATTGGGCGCCTTCAAGGCGGACCAGCGCGCGGGCCTCTCCCAACTCCCTTTCGTCCAGCAAAAGGGTCTGCCAAAGGTCAAATGTCACGGTGGTGATTTCCGCCACTGCCGCCGACTCCCCGCATCTACCGGCCCCGTCGATTCGATCTAGACATAACATCCAGGGCCGTAGAAGGATTCTACACGAAATACGAAGCAGGCCGGCCATGCGGTTCAACCGGCATGGAGGGCGATTCAGCGGGCTACAGGACCTGCGGTTAGTGCGCTACAAGGGCGGGCGGCGGGTATGCCAGTCGGTGGCCTGTTCGTAGGCGTGGGCGGCGCGCAGCACGGTCAGTTCGTCAAAGGGCTTTCCCGCCAGTTGCAGGCCGATGGGCAGTCCTGTATCTGAGAAGCCGCAGGGGACCGATATGGCCGGGAATCCATTGATGTTATAAGGCCTGGTGTACTGGGTGAGCGCGCCGACAACTCCGATCTCTTGTTCACCTGCCAATACTCTGGGCGCCAGAAGCTTCGGGGCGGTTACAGGCTCGGTGGGACCGGCCAGCAAGTCAACGTCGTCCAGCAGTCTTCGTCCTTCCTGGTCCAGAAGGGCCCTGGCTTGCTGTGCCCTTAGGTAGTCGGCGGCGCTGATGAACAACCCCGCCTCCAGACGCTGCCGGACCGGCTCATAGAGCTGGTAGCCGTCTTTCTCCAACAGGTCCCGGTGATAAGCGGTGGCTTCCGCCATGAGCACCGTGCTGGAGATTGCTTGGGACTGATTAAACATGGGGAACGAGACTTCTTTGACCTCTGCTCCCATGCTCTCGAGCATGCTAACTGCGTCGAGCACCGCCTTTCTCACCTGCGGGTCCAAAGGCGCCTCGAAGTATTCCTTGGGCATGCCGATGCGCAGTCCTCGCACGTCACCCGTCAGCGCCGTGGTGTAGTCAGGGATGTCGACCTTCGCTGAGGCCACGTCTTTAGGGTCATACCCGGCGATGATGTTCATGGTGATGGCGGCGTCTTCCACGGTGCGCACCATGGGGCCGGGGTGGTCCAGAGACCAGGACAGTGCGGTCAGTCCCCAGCGGCTGACCAGACCGTAGGTGGGCTTGAGGCCGACGATGCCGCAAAGCGCGGCCGGGATCCGGATGGAACCGCCGGTGTCGCTGCCGGTGGTGATGGTGCACTGGCCTGCCGCGGCGGCCGAGCCGGAACCCCCACTGGAGCCGCCGGTGACCATCTCTGGGTTCCAGGGGTTGTGCATGTGACCGTAGTCGGGGTTCTCGCCAGTCGGGCCATAGGCGAACTGGTGCATGTTCAGCTTGCCCAGGAGAATCGCTCCCGCCTGCTGGAACTTAGCGGCCACGGTGCAGTCTTCCTCGGGAATGAAGGTGTCGAATATCTTGGAGCCTGAGGTCGTGCGGACCCCGCCGGTGTTGTACAGGTCTTTCAGTCCCACGGGTATCCCGTGGAGCGGGCCCTTGTACCTGCCGGCCTGGATGTCTTTCTCGGCCTGGCGGGCGGCGGTCCGGGACTCCTCAGCCAAAAGCGTGATGAACGAGTTCAGCACCGGCTCGGTGGCCTCGATCCTGGTCAGATGGGCGTCGATTATCTCAACGGGGGAGACCTCTTTGTTCTTGACCAACTTCGAGAGGTCGCCGGCGCTCATGTAGCAGATTTCAAGTGTGTCCATCAGGGCATTGCCTCCCAGGGGTGTAGGGCTTGCTGAACGTTGATCGCCGATCGTGGATCAGTCCGTGGGCGGTATGAAGGCCATGTCGGGTTCGGCGCCGGAGACGTCGATCTCCCGGATGTTCTTGGCGCTGATGTAGACCCCGCGCACCTGTGAGTAAAGTTCGTCAAGGTAGGCCGGTTCGCCGTCAACACCCAGCAGTTTCGCCAGGAGGTCGAACTCTTCCCGTGATAGCTGTTCCGAGGCCATGTCGTCATCTCCGGTGGGCCAATCTGGGCCGCAGCCATTATGACCGTGGTTGAATCTTCTGGCAATCACGCTCCACACCCCTAACAACGAGACGCCGGAATCCGGCCGTGGACCGCGACTTGGAAATAAGGGGCAAGTTGCTATACTTTATTCTAGTGATCTCTGAGGCGTACATGCAGGCCCGAATTGCAGTCCGATAATAACTTGCCGTGGCGGTCCGGAGAGCCCAGCGACAACCCGCTGTCGCAGTCTGTGGGTGAAACTTCCTACCCCGGAGAAGGAACGTCTTTTTGCTCCCAGTGCGGCTGGCATTGGGGAACAGGACAGAACTTCTGCCCTGAATGCGGCCACTTCTCCGCTGGGACCGGCGCGCCGGAGTTAGGCGCCCCCGCTGATTGTGCCGGCCAGCGAATGGGGGCCGTGACCTGGGGCGGCTGGCAGATCGCCGCCGGAATAAGCGTCGTCATGATCTCCCTGTTCGCGGCGGCGGCGGCCGCTTTTGCCATCGGGTCGCTTTATCCCGAGCAACAAGACGCTGTAGCCACGTGGATCAGCGTTCACCTCATGGGCCTGGCCATCGTTGCGACGGTCTGGTACCTCGGTCTGAGGCACAGCCGGGACCCACTGGCCGTGTTGCGGCTCAGCGGGGTCCAGTGGCCCCGAAAGCGGACCATCTTGCTCATGATCGGGGTGCTGGCCGCCAGTCTGATCGCAACCTCCATATACTCGGGTATCGTGGAATGGCTGGACCTGGACCAATTCGCCACACCCGACGTTGAGTCCGACATATTCTTCGACGGCCCGGCGGTTTTGCTGACCTTCCAAGCCCTGGCGTTCATCACGCCGATCAGCGAAGAGTTATTTTTCCGTGGGTTCATCTTCCGGGGCCTCCTGCCCAAGATGGGTCCATGGGGGGCTATCGCAGCCAGCGCCTTGGTCTTTAGCGCGTTCCATCTCTCCCTCGGAGTGCTGGTTCCCATCTTCATCACAGGGTTCCTGTTGGCGTGGTTGTACTGGCGAACGGGATCATTGTGGGCGGCTATCGGCGCCCATGCCGGACAGAACGCTCTAGCCCTTGGCATGCAGGCCCTCGCCGGGTGATTTTTAGAGGGCGGACCCTGTTGCCTGGAGTGCAAGGGGTAGACACCGTTGGGGTTGTACGTTAAATTTGCCTAAACCGTAGGCCGCGTTTCTCCTGAGATGCAGGCCGGGAGGACTCCAGGTCCCAGGTATGGGCGAAACTCGAATCAGGCGTATGTTTGAGACAGTCCGGGAGCAGAAGCGTCCCGGACTGATTGTATTTGTGACCGCCGGGTTCCCAGATATGGAGGCCACGTTGGAGTTGGTCCCAGCCCTGGTCGCCGCCGGCGCCGACGCCGTGGAAATTGGAGTGCCATTCAGCGACCCTCTGGCCGAGGGTCCGGTGATTCAAGAGTCCAGCTTCAAGGCGCTACAGAACGGGACCAGCTTGGAAGACTGCCTGAACGCCGCCGAAACTCTGCGCGAAAAAATTCCCGAAACGCCGCTGATTTTGATGGGGTATTACAACCCCATTCACACATACGGACTCGTCCCGTTCACCCAGCGCTGCCAAGAGGCCGGCGTTGACGGGCTGATCGCCGTGGACCTGCCGGGGTTCGAGGTTGCCCCACTGATCACGGAATGCCGGGAGCGCGACATCTCTATGATTCCATTGTTGGCGCCCACCAGCACCGATGAAAGTATCAAGGACGCCTGCGGCGGGGCCAGCGGGTTCGTCTATTGCATCAGTGTCACCGGGGTTACCGGCACTCGCGACCAGGTCTCGGGCCGCAGCTTTGAGCTGCTGGACCGGGTGAGGGCCCAAACGAGCCTTCCATTGGCGGTAGGGTTCGGAATATCCAACAGGACCCACGTGGAAGAGGTTGGCAAAACGGCCGAGGCCGCCGTGGTGGGCAGCGCCCTCATCAGGGTGATGCTTGAATCGCCCAGAGAAGAATTGGTCGAGCGGACCAGCCGGTTCGTAGCCGAACTGGCGGGGGCTACGCTCCCAGGCTAGGGGGCCATTTATCCAATGACAGCATGCCGGGGAATAAGAGGGGCCACGACCGCCGACGCCAACACCCAAGAGGCCATTTACGAAGCCACCACAGAGTTGGTCCAGGCGTTGATCGACGCCAACGGTTTGGTAGAAGACTCGCTGGCCGCCGTATTTTTTACCCTGACTCCGGACTTGAACACGGCTTTCGCAGCCACCGCCGCTCGTAGACTGGCGTGGCCCAACGCGCCTCTGATGGACATAAATCAGGTGGTTGTGAAGGGTAGCTTGCCGCGCTGTATCAGGATACTTATACTGGTAAATACTGATAAGAAACCAAAGGACCTGGCATACATATACCTGAAAGGGGCCGAGAGCCTGCGCGGTTAGTGCGCGGCGCGTCCCGAATGATGATAGTGAGGGAGCCTTGGCGTTGTTGCAGCCGCCGGCTCCGGTAGTGGTGGGGTATTCGTTTAAGGTCTGTCCCAGTTCCTCCTAAAGACCAACGGAGTACGGATAAATCCACGGACCAAAAGGTGAGTTCAGAGATGATCGTAGTAATGGCGCCAGGCGCGGCTAAAGACGACCTGGATCGTATCAAAAACCGCATCGAATCCCGGGGCATGAGGGCCCAGATCAACACAGGTTCCGAGAGGGTCGTTGTCGGCGTCATGGGGTCCATACCGCCGGACTTCAAAGACGAGATGGAACTGATGAACGGGGTAGACGAGGTCATATTAATCTCGAAGCCCTATAAATTGGCCAGCAAAGAATTCCATCCCGATGACACCATCATCAAAGTCGGCGATGCCGTGATCGGCGGACCCGACCCCGTGATCATGGCCGGGCCGTGCTCCGTTGAAGACGAAGAGCAGATGGTCTCAACCGCCAAAGCGGTGAAAGCCGCCGGCGCCACCGTGCTACGGGGCGGCGCCTTCAAGCCCAGGACTTCTCCCTACAGCTTCCGCGGTATGGGCGAAGACGGCCTGAAACTACTCCAACTGGCTAAACAAGAGACCGGATTACCGATCATCACCGAGGTCATGGCCACCGCTGATGTGGAAACCGTTGCCAAGTATGCCGACATCCTGCAGATCGGCGCCCGGAACATGCAGAACTACAATCTGCTGGACGAGGTCGGACTGATCGGGAAACCGGTGATGGTCAAGCGTGGCCTGGCCGCCTCCTACGAAGAGTGGCTTCTGGCCGCCGAATACGTGATGGCTGGCGGCAACGAACAGGTGATTCTCTGTGAAAGAGGCGTCCGAGGGTTCGAGACCTTCACCCGGTTCACGCTGGACGTGGCCGCGGTGCCGGTGATCAAGCGGCTGAGCCACCTTCCCATTGTGGCGGACCCCAGCCACAGCACCGGAAAATGGTACCTGGTCACCCCCGTGGCTCTGGCTTCCATTGCCGCCGGAGCTCACGGACTGCTGATCGAGGTCCATCCTAACCCGGACCAAGCGAAGTGTGACGGACCCCAGTCGCTCACCTTTGAAAACTTCGACATCCTGATGGAACAGGTCAACGCCATTGCCTCAGTGAGGAAACAACCGGTGTCCGCCGGCTAACGCGCACCGGGCAAGCTTCGAAACGTTTGGGAGGGCAACTGCCCTCCCTTTTTTGTTGCCCACCAAATTGGGGCCGTCGGTACTCAACATGCTTGTATCTCTAGACCCAGACGCGTCGCAATCGATTCACGTAGGGGCGGGTTTCTAACCTGCCCTTGTTCGGTTGCGGCCGTGGTTGCCGAAGCGATGAAACCGCTGGTTGAAGAATTGTTGGCCGCCAAAGGTCCTGGCTAGTAGGAATTTGATTTGCGGCCACCAAGGCGGGTTGGAAACCCGCCCCAACCAGTGTGGGTTGGCCTGATGAACACCGACCAATCTCGGCGCCTTGGCCCTATTTGTGACCAATGGCACTGAAGATCAGGGCCAAGGCGCACTGGGCCATGTGCCGCGCCCGCTGGTATTATCGCCAACCGTAATAGTAATAATAGATATATAATAGTATCGATAAATGAGATATAGTTGCGTAATCTGTATTACGTATCAGGGACCGTTGGCGATAGTCCCTAACTATCAGTACCAAAGGAAATTGCCGGCTTGGCATAGCACTGGACCTAACTATACTTCGAACCAGACTCGCTTGCCGACCCGCTTAGTCACTGCCTGCAACTGGGTCCAGCGAAGCGAATACATTGGGAGGAATTCGATCGCCGTGGAGATCACCACTCTCGAGCAGCCCATAGACGCAATGTATCTGATTCATAAAGCCCTGAGAGGCGAGGCCGGCCGGACGGTCGAGCTTGCCAAGCATCTGGAAACCGGATGTAGTTTGCAGGTATTCAAGTCGGCATTTACCGCCTGGGCCACCGCCATCATGTACCACGCCGAGAAAGAAGTGGGTA
>Ga0207963_1000164_pt1 | contig 33458 bp, 23 predicted proteins | sample Knorr_S15_td_NAD_FD_185604 | JGI IMG/M metagenome (GOLD analysis project Ga0207963, IMG submission 185604) | Marine microbial communities from Southern Atlantic Ocean transect - Knorr_S15_td_NADW_ad_2500m_LV_A (SPAdes) (version 2) | ecosystem: Environmental > Aquatic > Marine > Oceanic | place...
ATTTTGTATGTGTTCTAAAACAAAAGATAGAAAAATATGATCAAAATATTCATCTCCATATGGTAATTCGAATATATTAGCTTGCTGAAACACAACGTTATCTATTCTGTTAGAATCAGCAATATTCCTTGCTTGATCAAGAGATTCTAATGATATGTCTATTGAAATAAATTTTGAGTTTTTATTTTTAGGAGCAACGATTTTTGTTTGTGCACCTATGCCACATCCTGCTTCAAGTATTATAGAACCCTCCTCCCAAACAGAATCATAATGTAGTAAATCTGCAAGAGAATCTGCCTGATCATGTAGTCTATTTGCTTCATCATCAGAATATCCGTGAATATATTTATTCATATTATCAATGTAATAAATTATAGTATAAACAAAAAAGCCCCAGGAATAGGGCTATTTAATGGCCTCCGAGGGAAAAGCGGAGAGAGAGGGATTCGAACCCTCGATACGGAGCAAATCCGTATACACGCTTTCCAAGCGTGCGCCTTCAGCCACTCGGCCACCTCTCCTAAATCATATCATCAAGGAGAAAATATCTAAGATATAAAAAAATTATTCTGATTTTTGTTCAAGCTGCTCGGATTCAGCAATTGCTTCTGTTTCATCTTTCGAAGGCTCTCCCGTAACCTCTTTTTCTACATTTTCATCCTGAGTTGTTTCTTCATCGAGAGATTTTTCTTGAATAGATTCCTCTTTGGATTCTTCAACCGAGGTTAATTCTATTTCATTATCCTTTACGGATTCACCATCAGCACTTTCTGCTTCAGATGTGTCCTCTGTTGGTTCTTCTGCAGTTTCTTCCTTACCATTTTCTGCTTGGGTTTCTTCCACCGTAGTGTCTTCTTCCGGTTCTTTGCTGATTTGTTCTTCTGGCTTAGATTCTTCTTTTTCTTGAGCTTCTTCCTCTAATATATCAAAATCTTCCGTAGCTTTTGATTCCGGATCTGTTTTTCCATCTACAGAGACATCTGCAACTTCTGAGTCTTCTGTAGGCATTGTAATATCAGCAAGGTTTGCTTCGTCATCCATTCGCTTTAAAGCAGCATCTAAATTTTCACCCTTATGCAATGAAATTGTAGTTTCATTGAAGCGCCAAAACCCTTTCTTTTCAGAAGGAACACTTTTTACATATTTAACATACGTTAATTCTTTTTTACTTTTCTTAGACGCTTTATCTGCGAAACTTTGTTGCTTTTTAACCATTAATACAATTCTCCTAATCCATATTTATCCGAAAACAGCCGGCGAATTTAAGGTCATTTTTCCATTTATTATTAAATTATTCATACCAGTTCTACTTGTCAAGTCGCCATTCATATTCCATCAATTCACCATCCTCCCAGCTACGAGGTTTCTTTTCACCAGTAATGACACGCATGTGTGTATTATCTAAAAATTCCATTAGACTAATCCGATTCTTCTCAGGATTCTCCATTTCCAGGGTCAAAATCCACGGTTTCTTATCAAAATTAAATGTGAACTTTCCTTTTTCCTGGTCACTGATTTTGGTCCCCAGTGAAAGGCCCTGCATAAAGTTGCCTGTAATTTTTGTTTCGTCCGGTTCAAAAATCCAGACTACTTCAATAATTTGCCCTTTGTAATACCAATTACCAGCCATACTGCGGATATATTCAATTTCCTCTACATTCACTGGTTCGGCCTGATTACCAGCAAAATCCTGGGCCTCGACTGATAGTGCATATACCACACTAGCACTTAAGGATTTATCCATGGGTAGTTTTGCATGAGGATATACTCCACCTTTCAAGTATTCATCAAATAGTGGGATTTTATGTTTTGTCACACGATCTTTCAGCCCACCGGTTCTAGACCAAACCATAAAACCGTCTTTTAGATCTTCACTGATTTCTATGGATATTTCGGTGCCCATCAAATTTGAATTTGGTTTTGGATTGTGAATTGTAATTACTGGTCGAGTGATATCATACTTTATGCTGTCAACCACTGTGGAACTTGATTCATTCATGGCCAAATCGCTACCTTGAAATATGATATTGTAAATAGAACCATCGTTTAAAACAGGCGGATTTTTTGGGAGTTTTGGAGATTCGAATATGGTTTCCAATTCATTGCCGGTAAGGTCAAAAGTAACCGGAGAATTTGGATCAGAATTACCGCCAACTTGTGTGTAAACAAATTGACCGGAACTCAAGCTTTCCGAAATGTGATATGCAATATTGAGATTATTTACTGCAGATTTGGTTTCAGGGTATTTGATGGAAAGCTCTGGAGGTATATCATCGTAGACCACACTCATAATAAATTTTTTACCAGTATTGCCTGCTTTGTCTGTTCCTTCCAGTGTAATTCGGTACATAGCATCGGTAACCAGATCAAGATTGGGTAGAGTGGAATTATCATGCGCACCCTCATTTAACAATTCTGTTGTCAATTCAAACGTATGAGGTGCTGCAGGATCAGCTTCACCACCCATATGAATCCAGGTATATTTTCCACCAACCAGTTCTTCGTTTACTGTCCATTTAATTAGTTGAGAATTAACACGGGCACTGGTAGTCGGTAAAACTTGGGTAAATTTTGGTTTAGAATTGTCAAAAGTAACATTTTCAGTCAAGGTAATTACTGCCTCATTTCCAGAACGGTCAATCGCAGTGGTAACCAGTTTATATACAGTGCCATCTACCAGTTCTGCCTGATTATAGAGTTCACCTTTTGTAAATATACCCTCTTTTAATTCATCACCTGTTAAATCAACTAAAATGGGTGTTGAGCCATCCTGAGGCGTCCAGGCGAGGTTTCCCATGAGCAATGGTTCATTCAACTCATAGCTTACTTCCTTTACATTGATAAAGCCATTAGTAACAGGAAATAGTCCAGTAACAACTGGAGGAACATTATCAAAATAAATTGTTCCCAACTCATGGGTTGACGCATTACCTGCCCTATCCGTACCATAAAAAATAACCTGATAACGAGCACCGCTTGTTAATGTTGGTGAAGGATCAAATTTGACTTCCGGATAATTACCATCCTGGAGTTGATCTCCAACTAGTTTGGATTCATGAGTTTTTGTGGGGTCTGGATTCCCTTCAACCCAACTCCATTCAACTTTAGCTTCAGAAAGCACTTCATTTGTTTTTAAACCTAGTATAGTATTATTGATATAAGAATCTGCAGCGGGAGCGGTAATAGCTATATCAGGAGGAATATCATCAAAGGTCACTCCGGTGATTTCTTCTGATTTTCCTAAGTTTCCAGCTAAATCCTCTCCTTCAACAATGATATTATATGTCACATTACTCACTAAATTTGTGAGCGCATTTATATTAATACCAGTTTTCTGCCCAACAGATAGTTGATCATTTTTGAGTTCAATTTCATGTGGACTCATGGGATCTTCTATACCACCTCTTCGATTAAAAACAATTTTTCCTGTTTTCATTTGTTCGTTCAACTCAAAATTGAGAGACACTTTGTTGTAGAATCCATTCGATAAAGGTTGATTAACAATAATATCTGGTGGAGATATGTCATATTTGATATTATCTAACCTAATCTCATCTGCTACATTTCCAGCCAAATCTTCCCCAGAAAACCCAATCTGGTAAATAGTACCATCATTCAAACGAATATCTGTATCAAACGATTCTTCAAAATTATCTCCCTGTTTCAAGCGCTCACCAGAAAGTTCTACCACATGGGGACTATCAGGATCTTCCGTGCCTCCAGTACGTGTAAAAGATATCTTTCCTTTTCCCATTTCCTCCGTTGTTGAATATGTGATCGCCACGGTATTGACGTGGGAACCCGGTGACGGGCTACTCAAACTTAAATTCGGTGGCAACAGATCAAAGAAAACATCGTTAATCGGTGTGACCTTCCCTGGGTTTCCAGCTTTATCGAATGCCTCTATGGTAACCCGGTAGCGACCACCATCTGCCAAACTAGAAGTAATATCCAGATCGTAATCAGAATGTACGCCTTTGGTCAATTCACCACTTGAAAGAACGACGCGGTGGGGTGAATCCACGTCCATAGTACCACCGGTTTGCTCAAAGACCACTGTTGCCTTTTCCAATGCTTCATTAGCCATATATGAAATAATTGTCGTTTTAATTTGCTCAGAATCCAGAGGTCGACTAATAGATATTTCAGGTGCCTGGTTATCGAAACTGACATTTTCCAGTTTAATGGTTGCCGCTTCATTACCAGCAGGATCACTACCGGAGAATTCAATATTATAAATGGATCCATTCACTAAATTGGGGCCATTAGCCAATTGTTGATTCATAAAATTTCCCGCCATTAACTCCTTTCCCGATAATTCAACAACTTGTGGAGAACGTGGATCTTCTTCACCAGAAATCCGGGTAAATATTATGGTACCACTAGCCAATTTTTCACTTAATGAATAACTTAATGTATTATCATTTATATACCCATTATTATTTAATTTAAGTATATCCAATACGGGTGGTGTAATATCGAAGGTTATATTTTTTATCTGGACGGGATCGGCATCATTACCTGCCAAATCTGTAGCATTTATTGTCAAGTTGTATGTGGCCCCGTCGACCCATTTTAGTTCAGTAAATATTTTATTTTCAAAAACTCCCATATTTCGCTCTGCTTCATCCAAGATAACTTCTTTTGGAGAGCTTGGATCGGCTATTCCAGCTATATGGGTAAGCTGAATTTTTCCCACGGCTATATCTTCACTAATTGAAAATGAAATAGACTCAAGATTCACAAAGGAGTTGTTTCCGGGTGTTGTAATAGCCAAAATCGGCGGTTCATTGTCATATACAATATTGTTTACAATCGCTTCCGGTGCACTGTTTCCTGCAGCATCTATTCCTTCAAAGCGTATATTATATATTGCACCATTTACCAGTCTAACAAAAGACGCTGGCAATTTACCCCCTTGTGTACCTTTTGTCTTTTTTCCTCCTGCGAGTGTAATCATATGGGTTTTTTTTGGATCTGGCATCCCACCAACATGATCGAAATAAATCTTTCCTTCGTCCAAATCCTCTGTAAGCGTATAAGTAATATCCGCTTCTCGTATGTATTGGCCATTTACTGGAAGAATATTAATAAATTCAGGTGGTATCGTATCGAATAATACATTTTTGACAGACATGGGTTCAGAAGCATTTCCCGCAAGGTCAGTTCCTTCGATGGTGATGTTATATTGAACGCCATTGATCAAGTCAGGCGGAGATGAAAAATCAAAATCAGTAAATTCACCACCGGCTAACTGTTCTCCGCTTAATGTTTTCAAATGAGGCGCTTTTGGATCATTCCCTTGTGCTGTTTCCCAACGGATGGAACCCATTTTGATTGGTTCACTGATGATTAAGTTAACTTTAGTATGATTTATTGGTGTAACTGGAAGAGGATTCAGGATAGTTAAGTTTGGAGGCGTCACATCAAACATTACATTATGAATTGTATCGGAAGTTGATTCATTCCCAGCACGATCTAGACCAGTTACTAATATTTTATAGGGAATCTGCTCTTGAGTTTCTATATCATAATTTTGAAGAGTATGAATTCCTTCTAGAATATCATCTTCCCGTAAATCATACACAAATTTCTTATTATTATCATTAATCCATATCATTTGTCCTGAAATCAAAGGTTCATTGACTTGGTATTTCACATCAAGAAAATTGACAAAACTGTCTGATTTAGGATGACTAATAACCATTTCTGGCAGGGATATATCATAGGTAATGTTTTCTATTTTTAACTCATCAGATGTATTTCCTGCAAAGTCAGTACCAATAATTGAAATACGATAACTCATGCCATCACGCAATGCAACACTGTTCAAAAGAGCCAAAGGCGCACGGGTTACTGCCTTTAACTCCATATCAACCAATGCTGTCTCCAATTTTGTATCTGCACCCATATGAGTAAATAAAACCGTACCGGCAGCGATATCTTCCGATAAAGTCCAACCAAGATCAAGATTATTGATAAAAGCGTTGTTTTCTGGGTAAAAGGCTGTGAACTCCGGCGGAGTAAGGTCTATCCTTATTTCTAGTAATTGGGCCGGTGTAGCCGCATTTCCAGCCCGATCTGACCCATTTAGAGTTATGGAATAAGTATATCCATCTTTTACATCCGGAATATGAAGGTCATCTGAATCAAACGAACCTCTGCTTAGAACATCCGAATAAATAAATTCAACAGGATGCGATTCTTTATCGCTGCTTAACCCATCCCAATTGATCATTAAATCATACATATCTTCCGAAATTTCAAATAATAATTTTGTTTCGGTGGTAAAAATATTTGATTCTGGATAAGTAATCACAATGGCAGGTGGCGTTACATCATAAAAAATATGATCTACCCGAACTGTATCACTTTGATTTCCAGCAGGATCAAAAGCAACATAAAGCAACGAATAAACCGCTCCATCAATCAGATTAGGCTCATTGGTCAAGGCCAACGGCCCTAATTCCTCACCATGTAATTCATCATTTACTAAATTGATAGTATGTGGTGCACCACGGTCTTCTTTTCCACTAGTCCTGCGCCAGATCATTTGGGCACTCTCTAATAATTCGCTATTGCTGAAATGAATTTGTTTCTGATTGATCGCGTCTCTATCTCGTGGACTAATGATAGACAACTCTGGTGGAGTAAAATCATATTGGAGACCGGGCACAAAGGCCCGCTTTGTTTTATTTCCTGCACGATCTTGTCCCGTAATGGACATGGTATATAGTGCATTTTCAACTACGGTTGGGTTATTGGATAATTCAATTTCTATATGGTCACCTGATGTACGTTCCGATGCTATAAGCGTCGCGGTATAAGGCGCCAGCGTGTCTTGCACTCCACCAAGCCAGATCCATTTGAATTGAGCTTCATGCAAATCCTCAGATAAGGTATAAGTAACAGCACTGGTTCGCGAAATTGAACGTGGCAAAGGATAGGTAATGGTGATTTCTGGCGGAGTAATATCATGTAGGATATTTCCAATAATAATTTGGTTAGATTCATTTCCTGCCGGGTCAACCCCAATGTATGCAATCGTATAAATGCCTCCATCAATCAGAGGTGGTGCATTGGCAATCACCGCTGGACCAAACTCATCACCGTTCAATTCATCTCCATCAAGTACCATGGCATGAACACTGTCTGGATCTGCAATACCACCAGTCCATCTCCAAGTGATCATGCCTGATTCCAATGACTCACTATTTGAAAAGTGGACATTTTTGTGATTTACTGCATCACCATCATTTGGACTATACCATGTTAATTCTGGTGGCGTAAAATCATATTGAAGCCCCGGGACAAATGCCCTAGCTGTTTTATTTCCAGCTCGATCGCGACCTGTAAATGACATGGTATAAAGTGCATTTTCTACAATGCTGGGGTTATGCTCTAATTCAATTTGATTGTGGGGACCTTCTTTTCTTTCTGTTTCAATCAAAATTGCAGTATAGGGTGCCAGTGTATCTTCTACTCCGCCGAGCCACATCCATTTGAACTGCCCCTCAAATAAGTTTTCTGATAATGTATACGTCATGGCAGTAGTATTGGATATAGAACGAGGAAGTGGATATTCAATAACTATTTCCGGGGCAGTAAAATCATATAACACTTCTGAAACGATGACCGAATCTGCAATGTTTCCAGCTCGGTCCGATCCGGAAAAAATGACCGTATAAATACCACCATCTTGCAAACTAGGCATATCCTCCAAGTTAATACTATCATGCTGGCCAGATGCTAGTTCAACATCATTTAAATTAACAATATGAGGGGCATCTGCGTCTTCAACTCCGCCAATTTGTGACCAAGAAATTGTTCCTTTATGTAAATTTTCTGATACATCATAGGAGACAGATTGATGATTCAGTGCTGCACCGGAATCGGGGTAGATTTGAGTAAAGACAGGTGGTGTTATATCATATAAAACGTTCGTAATGGTAATCGGATCGCTTTCATTACCCGCTAAATCTTGACTGGTTAATAGGATTGAATAAATACCACCATCGGTCAAAATAGGTTCATTGTTCAGGCTAATATGAATTTTTTCAGCAGGCGATAATTCATTTCCCATAAGTGCTACCGTATGTGGTGAAAGTGAATCAACCTCTCCATCAATTTGAGTCCAAAGAAAATCTCCTGCAAGCAATTGTTCACTGGCGGCATAACTGACAGTAGCATTATTAATCGCAGCATCATCGAAGGGATAAATCATTGTTAAGACAGGTGGTGTTATATCATAATGAATGGAATCAACTTTTATGGTTTCCGACGTATTGCCCGCCAAATCATAGCCTACAACTATCAATGAATAAGTACTACCATCATTCAGTTGGAAATAATCCGATAAATCGGATTCAACCTCGAATTGTACCGTATCGGTAAATTCATATTTATGCGGTGAATTCTCATCGCGTGCACCTGCCTGCCACTCAGCGATGATCTGCCAGGATTGAATTGGTTCATTGGTACTTATATTTACTAATTGATGATTAACCCAATCACCGTTTACAGGATTATTAATCGTTAGGATTGGTGGAGTGGTATCAAATATCACACCCTGGCGAATGCCCGGGCTGGACAAGTTGCCAGCCAGGTCATAAGCATAAATTGCTGGATCGTACATAATACCGTCCAAAAGTGCTTTCTGGTTTTGCGGTCTAAAGCGATCTGTAAAATAGATTTCTTCACTAGTTAATATAACCGTGTCCGATTGGACATCTGCATAATTGGAATCAGGAGCCCAAACAATGTAAGCAGAATCAATGGGCTCCGATTGAGTAAAGGACAGTGAAACATCTTTTATATATTTGTCCATTTCCAAAGCCATCACAGGCGGGCTTATATCATAAGTCAAGTAATGGATAATACGCTTGGTGGCCATATATCCCTTTACACCTTCTCCATCAAAATGAACGTTATATACTGCACTGTCTATTAATACACTATCCTGAACCAAAGAGATGCTATAGTCTCCGAATACCAGCTGTTCTAGATCAACTCTAGCACTATCTTCTCTGCCTGGCTGAGCCCAATTGATATACCCCCATTTCAAGTCTCCATCCAGATTATATGATACCGTACTGTTATTGACAAAACTGGAATCCGGTGGCCCCGTAAATTGAAGCACAGGCTCGGTACCATCAGGGCTCAATTTCACATCCATAATCAATACACCATTGGAGTCATACTCGAAGAGGTGAGTGATATTTGATTCATCATAATACTTATAAAGAAATTTGTGCATAGATTTGTTATCGGGTCGACGAAACCACTCATCGCGTGTTACGCGACCTAAAGGGTCATAATCCAATTCTTTTCCGCCGTACTCGAATGCATCAACATCATAAAATCGATAATTGTCTGGTTTATCGATCTTATTCATATCAGATGTAGTAAATCGGTCATCCCATTTTTTAACCGAATCCACACCAAAAACCCATTCAATGTAAGAGAAGGATTGGGGTTCTCTGCCAAAAATGGTTTGATAGAATACATGCCCTGAATCATCTACTAATTCCTTTTGGCGAAAAGTAGTACTGTTATCGATATATGAATACTGTTCCTGGGCCGTTACAATTCCCTGCTCATTTATATCATTTTTTATGACTAATCGATCCAGTTGATCATATTCCGCCTGGATATGAGGTTTATTAATAACCTCAGATTTGGGAACGTTGTGACCGGTAATAAAATCATGTTCATTCAAAAAGTATTTTATCTGGCGCTGTCCAGCCATAAGGAAGAGTAAAATAAGTGTCAGGACTGTGAGTTTGGCGGGTTTCACAATCCTTGAATTTATGAGATTAGTGGGGCTTTAGGAATGAGTGAATAAAGGAAATAAATGAATATTGAATATATTTTGAATGACCTAGGAAACCCGGAATAATTACGTCAGGTATTTCCGTTTTCTTTGGCGCGGCGCTTTTGGCGCAGTTGATCCTTGGCTAGCTCCCGCATGTCCGCAACCGTGTCAGATTCATCCATAATTTCTACTCCTAACAGCGTTTCAATGCAATCTTCCAAAGTCACAATGCCTGTTGTTCCACCGAATTCATCTTTGACGATATACATATGTGAGCGGGTTTTGGTAAACTTATTTAATACCGATTCAACTGTCTGCTTTTCATATACCGTATCTACCGGTTCCGTGATCGTCTCCATCTTTTTCTCGAAAAAATCATCTGCCATGGCCTCAAGCAGCGTGTCTTTGTATACAATACCAATAATGTTATCTATATTATCTTTATAAATCGGAATTCTTGAAAAGTTAAGATCTTCATGTTCATCCATAACCATACGAACTGTTTTATGATGCTCTAATGCAAATATCACCGATCGAGGGGTTAAAATTTCTTCAATGGGGATTTTTTTTAGTTTAAAAAGGTTTTCGATAATATCTGATTCATGCTCATCAATGGAACCCTCATCTTCTCCCATTTCTGCCATAACGGTTATCTCTTCTCTGCTGACTTTTTTTGATTCATCTTCATCAGGTGTTATATTGGCCGATAAGGCCTGGCTGAGCCACACAAAAGGAAAAGTTAACATCATCAATACACGGATGATATAGGCTGCAGAGCTGGCCAACCGTTTCCAGTAAGTTGCACCAATTGTTTTGGGAATTATTTCTGAAAATACCAAAATAAAAAATGTTAAAATACCTGAGGCTACCGCTACATACGCTGAGCCGTAAACTTGGAGGGTCTGCGCCCCTACGCCGGCTGCACCTACCGTATGAGATAGGGTGTTTAATGTAAGTATTGCCGCAAGAGGGCGATTGATATCGTCTTTGAGTGCTTGTAAAAGAATCCCGCTACGATGATTATCCTTTACCAGCATTCCTATATGAGAATGGGTAACAGATAAGATCACTGATTCCAGGACAGAGCAAATAAATGAAACACCAAGCGCTAGAAAGAAATAAACAAGTAATGTGGACATTTTCTGGACTGAACTTACATAGGATCAGTACTAGTCAACCTGCCTTTTTGAGCACGATCAACAACAATCCACATAGGTAAATAAATCAGGCCCATGACAGCAAATGCTGCTATTGCAAACGTGATCAAGTAATATGGCCATTCACCTATAAGAAATGGACTATCGCCTCCAGGTTTCTGGCAAATAAACCAGTAGTTGGCACCGTTACCAATAATTTTGTTTACAATTCCCATAATAAAAATGGCACCACTTGTAACAAGCCATACATTCAATAACGATCCTTTTCTGCAGCGCATGCCTTCAACCCAAATCAACCAAACAATATTTAAAATGATTAACCCGTGGGATAAATAATTCCAGAATACGGATATATCTCCATATGGCCATCGGGTTGGATCTGGAGTAATGATTGACTGGAAAGCGCCAGCTAAGCCCCAGAAATATGATAGTTCAAAGACAGTCTGGTTTTTTGTCCACAATGCATATGCAGTCAGAAAAAGACTGAGTCCGCACATATGAAGCGGTAGATCTTTGGTTAAATCAAAATCATTAATATATAGTTGAAAAAAATCAAAAATTATATCCTGGGATACCGTAATTACAGCAAGAAAAATGACCATTCCAACTCTCTGGCTGTGGTTTAAATATTTTTTCCCTACGATCGGCACAAATAGCCAAAAAAACATACAACCGATCAAATAGGCATTATGTTCGAAACCAAAGGTGGGAAAATCAGCTGGCGACATTTTTTGAAAATAGATTAAAAGAAAATATGTTCAGTGAATTGTAGTAGTTCAAGTCGGTATTTTTTGATATCCCTTAGCTAAATATACAGCGCTGCCGTCTTTGAAGGCATTGTAGATTTTTGAATTCCTCACACCAGAATAATCCCGAAAAGCCGGCTGAAGAAATTTGGGGACATGCAAGTCTATCATTTCTATTTTTCGTTCATGTATATTGTCCAGTGCCTGCAAGACCTGTGGTGTAATCGTTTCTTCATAAATACAATTTAATTCCGGAATATTAAATGCGGATTCGGTATTTGAAACCATTTCCTCGCCCCGTAGATCCACCCAACTTAAATATCCGCCCGGCTTTAATACTCGGGACGCCTCTTTCACAAATGCAGCCATATCACCATAACAATGCGAGGATTCAACATTGATCACCGCATCAAATGATTTATCATCAAAAGGCAGTGATTCCGCATCCCCTTGGACAAATTGGAGATTGGGAACTTCCTTATGGAGATTAATGGATAGTTTCACGGCTTTAGTTGAATAATCCAAACCTGTCATATGAGATGGATTATGGTATCGCGCCAAGAAGGATGCTCCGCCGCCACGACCGGAACCAATCTCCAATGTATGTTTTCTTCTAATCGGGATTTGAGTTGCGGCATAATGGTAAAGTTGAATGAAAAGGCGATTGCTTTCGTCTTCTTTTTCCAATTCGATTTGAGAGGTGCCATTCAGAGGTGTATAACCATAATTCATAAAAGTCCAGCCTGTATCATGACCACGGTGAGCCAAACGTTGATACCACCATTTCCACATGGCTTTTTTAAGGTCAGGGAATAGTCGAATTATTGATATAAATATTTTTGCGAACATCTAATTAACGTAAAGGCAAATTATTGCCTTTTATCGTGTTAATCGATAAATCAGAATTGCTGCACGTGCGGTTGTTTTTGGAAAAGAAGATAAATCCAAACTTTCATTCTCAGAATGGGCACCGGAGCCATCCGGTCCCATCCCAGCCAAAGCTTCATCTACATGAGGTGCTACAAAGGAGATATCTGCCGCGCCGCGTTTGCTCGGATCTAAAGGTTCCAATTTCCCATAACCAAGATCCATATTCACAGATTCAAGTTTACTTAATAATGCATAATTAGCTTTGGTGGGTTCCATTGGAGGATAGCTGGTTTTGAATTCTATTTTGGCTGTGGTTCCCGGGAGGTTTCTAGAAGCGATCTCACGCATAGCTACCATTGCTTTTTCCAACTGGTTCATCGAGATTGTCCGTATACCGCCATGAGCCGTGACTGACTGGGAAACCACATTGGTTTTTCCAAAGGCTGTTCCTCGCGCTTTGATTGGATCATACGCAACGTCTGTCCCTCCTAGCATAACACCTGGGTTGAAGGTTAGATATTCCTCTTCGGATAACTCTTCTCTAAATGTATTGATAATACGAGAAGCCTCAAAGATAGCACCATAACCAAGCGTTTCACCGAACACTTGAGAAGAATGCCCCTGGATACCGGTAGTGGTTAATATCCATGATGAAGAACTGCGGCGGGCAATCGTACCTGTCTCCATACCATGTGCACCCTCAAATCCTAGTCCGATATCGGCCCACTTCCCTGCTGAGATCAATTCTTTCCGCACAATAGATGCATGGGCACCTAATTTTTCTTCGTCACCTATAAACACCAATGTCAAGTCCATGTCTTTTAAGGCATCAATATGGTGTAGTGCTTTCATCGTATAAAGCAACGATACATCCCCACTTTTCATATCAGTAACTCCGGGTCCATAGGCTGTATTTTCGTTACGACTGAATTTCTGAAATGGATGATCGAGCTCAAATACTGTGTCCAAATGTCCAATCATTACAATCTTTTTACCCTTACCGCCCCTCATTTCAGCGAAAAGATGTCCTGATCGTTTAATGCTGTCTGGATAAGTCACCCAATAGGTTCTAAAACCAAGTTTATCCAGTTCCTGTTGGAATATAGCGCCTACCTTTCGATTACCTTCGATATTCAGGGAACCGCTGTTAATATTAACTACCTTTTCCAGCAGGTTAATGGCTTCATCCGAGTGCTTTTCTACATAATTACGAATTTTCTTTTCTGTTTTGGTTAATCCATTTGCATATCCTGCACAAATTAGAGTTAGCCCAACCATTAGAATTGTAAATTGTTTTTTCATGTTTTCCTTTTTTGAAATATTCTAAAATTTTATGATATTACTTTATTCACTGCCTTAGCAATCTCAACCGCATTGGGTGTATCGCTATGAATACATAGCGTTTGGGCATTAATTACAACTTCACTTCCATCCACTGCAATTATTTTCCCCGATACCATCATTTCTGTTTGTTTGGCTGCCTTTTCCGGGTCGGTAATTAAAGCATCATCGTGCTTCCTATTTCGCAAACTTCCATCTGCTTCATAGGTTCGATCAGCAAAGGCTTCGGCCATAATCGCTAACCCCATTTGATCAAATACATCTAACATAACTGATCCTGCAAGCCCCATGACTTTTAAAAACGGATCCACTTGGATAACAGCTTCACCTAATGCCTTGGCCACATTTTTATCCTTAGCCGCTCGGTTATAGACAGCACCATGCGGTTTTACGTGTGAAATCTTCACTTTCTGATCATGAGCGATATTGTTTAGTAATTGAATTTGATCTCGAATCGAATCGGTTAATTCGTCAAAATCCATATCCATATCTATACGTCCAAAATTTTCCCGATCAGGATAACTGGGATGGGCACCTACTTTTACTCCTTTTTCGTTTGCAAGTCGGATCATTTCACCCATCATCGCTTCATTACCCGCATGACCGCCACATGCAACGTTAATGGAAGTCACATAATCCATCAATCTTGTATATGTTCCATCATCCAATAAACGGGGAATTTCACCCATATCACTATTGATGTCCATATTCATCCTTGTTTTTGCTTTCTACGCCCTAATTGTACTAAAATCATCGATACAATAAAAGGAACCAATCGTTCCAATGGATTTCCTTCTGGTTTAAAATCAGAATAATAAAATAACAACGTCAGAAAAAATCCCATAGCCATCGCCGCCAAAGCATAGTATCGTGGCACACCTCCCTGCATACGCCCCAGTAATAAGGGTCCAAAAGCAGCTCCCATGGCTGAAAATGCGAATAATACCCGACTGTATATACTTTGATCCACAAAAATCGCCATCATAACTGCCACTACACAAATAATCGCCACCACAACCCGTGTATAGTTTAAACTATGTTCTTCTTTTATTTCTTTCAGATCGTGGCTAACACTGGAAGAAGCAACCAATAATTGACTATCTGCGGTCGACATAATTGCCGACAGCACTGCCGCTAATATGATTCCTGCCAGAACTGGTGGTAATAACTGATTGCCCAGTACTATCAGAATCTGTTCATGTCCAGCAATCTCTGACAAAATTCTACCAGCCCAACCAAGGGAAATCATACCTGGATAAATTATCAGCGCCCAACCGATGGCAATTGTACGTCCTTGCTTTATTTTATCCCCTGGTTCAATAGCCATAAACCGGTTCACGACATGGGGCTGACCAGGATATGCAATCCCAATCCCCATGGTACCCATGATAAACCCAAGCGCAACAATACCACCCATGCCTGAAGGTGCCGCAAACATCGATTGTGAAGATAAGTCGGATATGATTGTGCTCAATCCTGCTGTTGTGACAGCAACTATGGGCAAAATGATCGCTGATAAAGCCATCATAACCCCCTGGAGAGTATCACTAACACTTACGGCCCAAAATCCGCCTAAAAGTGTATAGATAAGCACGATAATTGCTCCAAGCATGATACTCGTATTTTTATCTATACCAAAGGTAGATTGAAATGATTGCCCGGCCGCATCAAACTGAGAGGCGATATAAAATACAAAACAGAATAAAATAATTACCGATGCCATCCAGCGTAGTGGTTTTATTGATTCACCGCTATCCGATGTCGCCAACACATCTGTAAGAGTCAATGCACCCATTTTCTGGCTGTGGACGCTAAGTCTGGGCGCAATATAACACCAATTCACTAGAAATCCTGATAACGTAGCCGGAAACAACCATATGGCCGGCAAACCCCATAGGTAGGCCGCACCGCTGACACCCATAAGAGTCCAGGCCGAAGAAGAACTTGCAGAAGCACTCAAAGCCGCAACCCAGGGGCCCAGTTTACGCCCTCCCAGAAAATAATCAGAAGTAGAATGGGTCCTTTTGTTGGCCCATACTCCAATCAGGATCAAAGCAACCATATACACAATTAAAGTGATCAAAATAGCGGTGGTATTATGCATGGTTGTTCTTTAAACTTTTAATGAATGCTTCCTGCTCAAATTTTAATGTTTCAGCTTCTTCTAAACTAACGGATTGAAATTGAATTTGATCACCGGGTTTTAACTGCCCTACTTTACATAAATCAGAATTAATCACATTGGCAATTTTAGGATACCCGCCAGTAGTTTGGTGTTCCACAAAAGAAATAATGGGCTGTCCGCCACCTGGTATTTGAATCGCACCAAGCGGTATTCCTTCCGTTATAATTTCATGTCCACGGGTTGAATTAATGGACTCACCAGAAAGCCGAATGCCCATACGACTGGATGATTCGGAAACAAAATACGTGTTATTGGTAAAGGAACTCCATGAATTACCATCAAACCATTTTGATTGTAAACCATTATTAATTCGGATGATATTACGTTTAATTTCAAGTTTTACTTTAATAACTATAACTTGAGTAACTTCCTCCAAATTTCCGATAGATAAGGTATCTCCTTTTTGCAAGGATCGTCCCTTATAACCGCCCAATCCGGACACCACATGGGTCGTTTTAGCCGATAATAAATCTGGGACATCGATACCACCCCTAACCGCTAAATAACAACGGGCACCATTCTGAGTAGGACCAATTGTCAATATTTCATCCTTTTGAACATATTTCCCTCTATGGAAAGGAAAACTAACCCCATTTAAATCCGCCTGAAACTCGCTACCTGATAAGGCGATAAATGTGTCTGCTGTAAATTTGTACTTGCCGCCAACCAAGGTGACTTCAATACCGGCAGCATTCCCATAATTGCCAACCAGAAGATTGCCAATTCTCAGTGAAAAAGCATCCGCCGCTCCCGATGAAGATATTCCTAAATGTGCATATCCATTCCGTCCCAAATCTTGAACCGTGTCCTGCAGCCCAGCTCGAAGAATACTGATACCCAATTTATTTGCCCTTCATTCGATCAAATTCATCTTTGCTAATCGAACGAAAATGCAGTTTATCCCCTATATTAACCAGACTGTTTTCGGGATCATTTATATCAAAAATAGGCAACGGCGTTCGTCCAATGAGGTTCCAGCCTCCCGGGGATTCAATGGGATAAATACCGGTTTGATTATTCGCAACCCCTACTGAACCTAACGGCACTTGTTTTCGGGGTGTATCTAACCGCGGTGTAGCCAATGTTTCATCCATACCACCGATATAAGGAAATCCAGGTGAGAACCCAATAAAATATACCAGATAATTTACCGCTGTATGCCGTTTTATCACCGCACCGGAACTCAACCCCGTATATTCACAAACACGATCCAAATCAGGGCCATATTTGGCTCCATATAGTACTGGAATTTCAACTGTATTGTATTTTTCCTGCTTTTGTTCCGGAAATTCATTCCAAAATTGTTGAATCTTTGCCAAAGCAGCATCACGGTAAATATTTTTGTCAAAGGTGACTAATACAGAATTATAGCCGGGATGAACATTGTTAATCCCATTAAATGATTGTTTCAGCAGTTGATGAGAAAACGAGAAAACCTGCTGATGCAGGTTTTCTGAGATGTCATCCCCAAATTTAACCAAGATCGTACAATCAGAGGCAGGAATGAATTGGGGATATAAAATTTCTTGGTCCTATTTTGGGCTGAGCATCTCTCTCAGTTCCAAATGCTTGTTAATTTCTTTTTTATCCCGCCAAACTGGCCTTAGCTTTTTCTCGGAATAAAATTTCAACTGATCCGTTCGATGTTTTGATCCTTTTTGGCTGGCGTTACCATAGGATAATAAGGACATTGCCCTTGGTTTATCTCCAAACTCGATGACGGCTTGATATGAATCACCTCCAACAGCCATGAATCGATTATCCTCAATTGGTACATAATTTGTAACCCGAAATAATCCATAAGGATCACCCGGACCACCATTAGAAGGCAGATCGACATCATCGCGAATCAGGCGATAAACGTCTCCCCATTGAATATCCAATCGGCCATACACTTCTAAAACGGCTTCTGCAGCAGATTTTAATGATCCCAAGTAATCCATAGTTGGATTGAGGCCTACCGGCGTATCCATCGCTTGTTCTTCCTGCCATTCTATCCGAAAAAGTTCATCTTTATTGACATAAAACTTGACTGTATCTGTCCATGCTTTGAATAATACTGCACCCTTGCTATCTGCATTCGCCTGGCGATCCCAGTTTGATAAAACCCTCCCAGCTTCAATAATTATTTCATCAGTAGCATCAGCAGTCAGTTTTAATAAGTCATTTAAAATGCGGTCTGCCAGTTCCATTTTAGTATCCATTTTATAATCCAGCATCTCTTGAAAAGTTATGGATTCATCCTCAAAGGCCATTCGTGCTGATCGCTGAGCGCGGAAATGCATAAAATTCTGCGACATATAGTCCGGATAGTCGTGGCGGCTGATCGCGTTAGGGAAAGTAGTAGTCCAGGGTGGATCATTGGCATTTTGAAGCCAACCGCTTTCAGGATCGATAGATTTGGGTAGTTCATCATAAGAATGAGTTTTATCCCATTTCGTATCAGATAAGTCTCCAGGAACCACACCTAACCAATTCCAGTCGCCCTTAGGGCGGATGGGTGTACGACCACCGAATACATGCATAATATGACCATTCTTATCAGCATACATAATCGTGAAAAATGGATTTTGCAATCGGCGTACTGCATCCTGGAACGCTTCAAGGTTCTGTGCCCTCGACATATCAAAGTATTGCCGGAAAATATGGGGCTGGTCAAGCCCAACTACCCTTAAGGCATAAGCTTTTCCATCTTTTTCACTCACAACCGGTCCATGAACAGATTCCCGTATGACAAATTCCTTGGAATGCATATTACCGTTGTCATCTTTCACTTTTATTTTTACTGAACGCTTTTCAAAATTGAGAACTTTATCGTCCCATTGATAACCATTATCCTTCAAGGTTAATTCATAAAGATCCTGCCCATCATGAACATTATTGGTGTGGGACCACCCCAAATTATTATTGAAGGCTATTCCCAAAAATGGCATTCCTACCAAACCAGCTCCATAAGCATTCAGGTCTCCAGAGATTGTATGTGCCTCAAACCATGTAAACATATCAAACCAGGGTAAATGCGGGTTAATAATCAGCATAGCATTGCCCGATGCGGATCTGGAAGGACCAACGGCCCACGTATTTGACCCCCGATCTTCAATCATGGGACTGGGATCAAAATTCACATCCTGAGGACTAGTGACAAAATGAAAGAGAATTACTCTTTGAAAATGTGAAAGACAATCTTCGGGTCGCGCAGGAAGTATTAATTGGTGCATATCATCGATTTCATCTGGATATGCCTTTGCGTAAGCGTTAATGCCATCAGTATAGGCTTCTAGCATTTTCCGTATATCAGAATCCTGTTTTTCCATCCATTCACGTGATCTTTCAACCACATTATGGGTATGTACCCATTGATCAGATTGCAAGTGTTTTTCGCCGAAATATTCCGCACCTTGCCCTCTTGCTTGGGCATATAATTGCAACAGTAGATTGCCATGATTCCGCATTTGTGCCCAGCCATAAGCATAAAACATGTCTTCATAATTATCTGAAAAAATGTGGGGAATACCATATGTATCCCAAAGGATTTCAGTCCCTTTTACAGGTGCTTTATTGCATCCTGATAAAAAAATGCAGCAAAGAAAAAAAATATATTTATACTTCATCAGATTCCTCATTGAGTTATTTAATCTGGGAGTTTAATCGTAAAAAATAATTTATTCCGCTACTTGCGATACTGAATGAATTGGTAATAGCCAAATATTCCCTTCATCATCTTTTAATCGATAACGGGTTGGAAAGTGCACTATATCCTCTAATGCAAGCTCAATACCTGCGCTAATGTCACCCTGTACTTCGTGGTGGTCTTTCAATAATTTAAATTTGGTTCCGGCTTTGACACCGCCATGTTCGTCCGATCTTCTATGAAATTCTTTTGTAGCCATAACAATCCTTTATTCAACCATCCAAATTATAATTTTTCTTCCAATTGATACAATCCCAGCTTGAATTCTTTTATTAAATTCTTATCAAGAACATTATGGCAAAACAACAACATACAATATTTGGCATTAATGGATGTGCCGCTGTCCTAGAATCCCGCAAATATAAAATTACTGATATATTAATCCAATCTGGCAGTCCGGCAGAACGTGATGGAAAAATCACCCATGCCTTAGGATACCACGGTGGACATATTAAATTTTTATCCGCTTCCCAATTTAAATCTCAATTTGGAAAATGGCGAACCCAAGGGATCATTGTCCGTTTTATGGGAAAAATAGAAGCTGATCTGCCTTCCTTTATTAACAAATCGGGTAATATTGGGTTACTGGTCCTAGACCGAGTTGAAGACCCGCAAAATCTTGGCCAAATCATACGTACGGCGGAATGCGCAGGAATTGATGGTATCATCCTTCCAAAACATGATAGTTGTGGTATCACGGATACTGTTATTCAGGTGAGCCAGGGCGCTTTCACCCAAGTATCGATTTACCAAGTCAATAATCTTCACCAAACAGTAACAAATTTAAAAGATGAAGAATTTTGGGTCATCGCTATGGAAAATAGCTTAGATGCCAAACACTGGCACAAAGTTGATTATACGGGAAAAGTGGCAATTATCGCAGGAAGTGAAGGTCACGGTATTAAAAAACTGGTACTTGAAAAATGTGATTTTTTAGTCACAATTCCTATGCAAGGAAAAACTAATTCTTTAAATGTCTCTGCAGCCGTAAGCGCCGTATTATTCGAACGATTACGGCAGTTATCGGCCTAGAGCCGGGTTCTCCTTCATATTTACTAAAAACTGCCAATCTTTGTAGTGTACGACTGAATAGGGCCTAATCTGAATTGATTGGGCCTTTTGGGTTGGATAGATTCTTTTTGAAGTACCATTGAGTTCAATATCAAAAGGCATTCTAAATGTGGGGATTACATTCGTCCATTTGAAATATAATTGATCATCTTTTTGGTAATACTCCAGTGTTGGCGTTCGGTAGTCATAGAAATATTGATCCACAAAATACTGGTAGTTCTGATCTGTTTTGGATTCTACCCAATTTTTGAAATCACCAGTATTCACATTAGATTTTGCATGTTCTACCGCAAATGACTTGATAATATTCCACCACAAAACATCATCATCAATCACATGCCTCATCGTGTGTAAAACCCACGCACCTTTGTTATAGGAATCCCCAAAAGCCCAGTAATTTTCATTTTCAGGTCCTACAATCGGAAGTTTATTTTGGATACCCTTCCTTTTGCGAAGCATAAAATCCACCATGACGTTATATCCTAGTTCTTGTTCAATGAACATGGCTTCACTATACACAGCAGTACCTTCATGAAGCCATATATGAGCGGGGTCGGTTGCTGTAATGCTGTTTCCCCACCATTCGTGAGCTGTTTCATGAAAAAGTAGGCCATCTACGATGCCGTAATAATCTTTTGTCCAGGACCGGTTGATTCCACCCCAGTTGTTCCAGATATTACCATAAGTCACAGCAGACTGGTGTTCCATACCAAGATACGACACCTCTACAAGCTTATAACCATCATCCCACCATTGATAATCACCAAACCTATTTTCAAAAAAATGAATTATCTTTCTTGCCTGAGAAAATACTGAACCTGCCACTTCTTTATGATAATCCAGAACATAATGATTCATCGTTTCAACCTCACCATTACGGTGGAGCGTATCTTGAAGCAAAACATAATGTCCTAACTGAACTGAAACACTATAATTGTTGATAGGATTTTTCACTTCCCAGGTAAAAACTTGCTTCCCAGTTGAAGCATCCTGGTCTGTATTAACAAGTTTCCCATTACTTACACAGAAAAGTTCCGGCGGAACGGTAAACGTCATACGGACACCCTGATCCGGTTCATCACCAATATGGTCCTTCAGCGGCCACCATAATCCACAGCCATCACCTTCACAGGCTACAGAAACATAGGGACGGCCCATTTCATCGGTTTCCCATACAAATCCACCGTCCCAAGGTGGATTCTTGGCTTCCTGTGGCTGACCTTCATATTCCACTTTAAACTTAAATGTTTCTCCAGCCTTTAATGTCGGAAAATCAATATAAACAGCATCTTCTTCTCTCCTAGTATTGAGTGCTTTTTCCTGATAATACACGCCATTTAACTGCATTTTTTGTGCAAGATCAATTTGGAGAGTTGTAAAATCATTCACTGCCAAGGCGGTAAAATCCACATGCCCTTTCAGGTATTTTTTTTCTACATTTATATCAATATAAATATCATAATGCAACACATCATAACAGGTTCGTTCCGGCAGCAACGCGCCAAGAAGGCGGTTACGTTCAGTCAGTTTTGGAAACGAAGCGGATTTAGTTGGTGATAGTGTATTTTTATCAGAAGGCTGCAATGCAGCGCAACCAACAATAAACATTGCTATAAGAGCAAAGTTTAAATGTCTCATGAAACAACTAAAAGAAATTAAAATGAAATTGTGATACCAATACTTATGGTTGTATCGTCTGCCTTATAACTTTGAATGTAATAATTTCCATATCCTCTATCTTGTGCCTGGTCAGGCGTTAAATCAAAATTAACCGTACCTTTACCAGGATTTTTAAAAATATCATTATTCGATTCCCACTTTGGATCATATTTCATAAATACCTTTGGCGCTGGTTGGCTATCATTTTTATAATTATACCTAATGACGATATCTAACCATTCGGCCGCAGTCTTCACTGTAATTGTATTCAGCCAGTTGGTAAGTACATCATCACCTGCTGGCTGATAATAATATTCAGATACATAATAAACATTTTCAAGCCCAAGTTTCAATTTTGGCCGAATTGAAATCCTACTGCTGCTCATCGGTTTTAAATCAGGGTGGTCTTCATATGCTGTAACGCCTAGAGAGTCACGAGATTCACCATATTGAGCATAAAGGGATACACTATTTTTACCAATAATTTCTTCCTGTTCCGATAGAAAAGCTGCACTAATGGATAGCAAATCTCCCAGTATTCGATATTTCGCACCTAGCCCAAAGTTGCTTCGATCTTTAATCCCCAAGGCATTATTATATGATTTTTGATAGATGATAAATGGAGAAAATTTTCCATTGGCCCACAGGTCAAATTTGAAGACAATACTTTGATCATCTTCATAAGGCTCCCCCTGCCAGGTTGAATTGTTTTTTTCGAGTGAAAAAAGAAATTCTGAATCTTTTAAGGTTAAACCACCCAAAGGTATATCACCATTGGCTGTTGTTGCCCAACCCAAGTTATAATATTTATAATCGGTATTGCCTTCCCGACCATAATAACCACCCGTTGCATTATGCTGCCAAGCCTGCTGTGCAGATACTACACAGAAAGACATTACTGCTAAGATTAGAATTTTACGGCTCATGGAATCAACTCCTTAAATTGATAGTGGAAATATTACATCAATCAAGGATAAAAAAAATAGGGCGAAAAATTTCGCCCTATTCTTATAGTTTGATAAAAAGACCTTTAGTTAGGATCGTTTTCCTTCTTTACTTTCTTTTTCCCAAATAATCTGCTCCAAAAGCTGCCTTTTTGACCTTTATCAAGTTCTTGACCATCTTTGCCAGCTCTCAGTGCATCTTTACCAGCCTCGCTCATAGGTGTTTTTGCAACATCTACGGGTTTGTCTTTAGCTGTTAGACCCTTATTTATATCTAGGGTACCAGCTTTTGTTGCCTTGGCTGCATCCGATGTTTTTGCTACTCCGCCCTTCTCCTTTTCATCTGCTTCTTGTGCATACACAAATGAAACTGAGGAGACAAATAACAAAAGAAATAAGATTTTCAAAGTGCGATTCATAATGAGCTCCTTATTATGATTTTCTTAACCTAATAGAGGACCTTCCTCTATCTAGGCTCCCGCCAAATTACTTTATATCTAAACGATGTTCAACACACTATTTTAAACATGTGTTCCAGATCACATTCTGGTTTTTTTGTCAATAAAACAGCAGTAAAGTACCGTTAATATCACTAAAAATAATTTGACTGAATTTATTTATCCTTTTTTTCTTTATTCCGGTCAGCATTTTTAAACAAATTTTCTGCACCAGAAGCAACATCATCAAAAAAGTTCTCAAATCCCTTAAAAAATCCTGTTCCAGTCTCTTTTATCAAATCATTCAGCATTTCAACAGGATTCTTTTCTTCCTTTTTATTTTTAGGCATTATGATATCCTCACTATTAACCTAAAAGACATTATGAAAAGTGCAATCCAGTTTCAATAGTTATTGATATTATCATATTCAGTAAACATATGGTAAATCATTTATGATATGTCGGTAAATAATCCCATGGCAACTGATCAGCAACACGTTCCCAGGCCATTTCCCCCTGCTGTTCAATCATATATGTTTCAACATACCTTCCTTTTTTATCCACAATTACCTTTTCCTTATTTAAAGTAATAAAAGATGTCTGGTAAGGCTTAGGGTCCTGACCTCTCTGTTCTGGAGTAAAATTATGTTCTTCCGATTCTTTGTTATAAATAATTTTCATTTTTCCTTTAAAAACCAAGTATAATTCATTCTCATTTTCTGTTAAAAACATAAGCGTATCCGAACCCAACGGTAGGTATCTTGGATCATAACGACTGAAATTTTTGGGCAAATATACCTTGAACCCTTCTTGAATTAAAGGATCGTTCCTGCTACCGGACATCCTTTGCCAATATTGTATTTCAACCAGACTATCTGCTTCTATATCAAATCGAGCGTCAAACCTTGAACTCAGTGTGTAAAGAAAATGTCGGAATGATCCACGATAAGCCAAATTTCGGTTCTTTTCCCATTCACGTGATTCACGAGAAGATTCTGGCTCCATTTCTTCAAAAAAAGGATCACCGGAATAGCGAACAGTTTTTTTATTGTCGCTGAAATCTTCCAAGGTATAAATCACTCGATACCCTAAACCTTTATTTTCGATAATAAGCGGTTCGCTGGCAAATGCTTCAAGGAGATTTCCATTCTTCTTAAAGGATAGCACATAATCGTTCATGATACGGCAATATTCAGCATTCCAGCTCATACCTAGAAATGCCGATTTGAATCGTCTGTAATTTTTTTTCCATTCTCTATTTGATTTGGCCGAAACGACAATTTCTTTCATTCGAATCGGTTGGGAAACAAGTTTATAATCCCGTTCTATTTTGATGTCAGTATCAATTTGGAAGCTTTCTTTTGCTACCTTATATCCAATCATAGATACCAGTAGTTCATATCGACCTAGCGGAATATCATCTAGCGTATAAAATCCATTGTTATCAGTTGTGCTTCCATAGGTTGTACGTGAAAAAAAGATATTTACACCAACTAAAGGATTTCCAGTTTTCGCATCCGTGACACGACCGGTAATTATAGATTGTGCATTGATTGAAGCGAAAAGAATTATCAAAAGAAAAAAACGCATTGTAAACGAATGTAGATTAAAAGAGGACAGAATACGCAAGAAAAGTTTAGGAACGATCCTGGATCGATTCTGTGGATTGCTGCGCGGCCTTACTCAAGATCTTTCTTGGTGACCAGATATTGATATACTTATGTAAAATCATAAGATCACTTTCCAAACCGATTTTGCCCAACTGACGAATCATCTCCGCCTGGACGACATAACTTTCGTCTAGGTCTAAATTGGTTCGAATTAACTTCAGTGCCACCTCAGGATCGCTTTTAGCTAATACGCTTATAATCGTTTTGCGAGGCTGTGTATGTTTTTCAACTTTATATTGCTTCACAAGTAATCGGATAGATGCATAATCTGATAAAGAATTCAAACTGGCTTCTCTTACAAACCACTGTTTATCTCTTGCAGCCGCTTTTTCCAATGCTTTGAGTACTTTTTTGCTGGATGCATGATCCTTTAGTCTTCGAGCTGCTTGCGCACGACCAATTACATTATCGTGTTTTATTTGAAAAATAAGTTCATCAATTGATTGAGGAAAGGTCGCCTCATATAAAAGTTCATCTTGAGGATCAAAACGAACCAGATCGGGTTTTTTCCTCATATTAAAGGTAAATACGTGTTCTTTTTTATTAATGGGAATTTGCTCTACTTTTACATTGGCACCATTATAGAAAGCAACAGTAGCTGGTAATTGAAAAATAGAAAAATCCCTACCCTCCTGTACCTGCTTAATGTTTATGGTCAGTTTTCCTTTTTCCCACTTATGATCTATTTCCATAATAGGGTGACCAGCGCCGAGCACCCACTGGTTAAAAAACCAGGTCATATTCTCTCCTGCAGACTCATTGACCACATCAATCAAATCTTGTGTAACGGGATTGCCAAAGGCATAACGATTTAAAAATGTACGCTGAAAATTTTTGAACTTGTTATCACCAATCATTTGGCGCAACATATGAAGTACGGCCGCGCCCCTTGGATAAATATGGCTGTCAAAATTCTGGTTCGGGTATTTCCACTGATTAAACACCATTGGACGGGAATAACGATTGTGATATTCCCTAAAATAAGCCTGCTTCTTTTTCCATAAATTGATTTTTCCTTCATCATGCCCATTTAAATGGGTACTGTAAAGGTATTCACCATAAGTTCCAAAACTTTCATTGAGCCAGGCATGATGCCAGTCACCCATAGTAATATAATCACCCCACCATTGATGGGCTGCTTCATGAGCCACAAGCCAATGGCTGGGAAAATCCTTATCTGCTTTTTCATCATGGATCGTAATATCGCCTAATATGGTGGCAGTAGTGCTTTCAGCTCCCCCTCCTATTCCTGGAATGGTAATTTGATCCATTTTTGGCCACGGGTAAGGAACACCGTATTCTTTTTCAAAAAAGCTCATAATCTCCGGCGTGCGGTGAAAAGACCTCATTCCATGAGGGACATCTTTGGGATATACCCAATAATTAGTAGGTATATCACCATGAAAATCCTCAATAACTATAAATGGTCCTGCAACCATTACATACAGATACGTTGAATTCGGTAGATTTAAATCCCATACATAAGTGGTGGAATCCCCTTTATACTGTGTATCTGTAAGCATTCCATTAGAGAGAACTTTCCAATCAGAACGGATAGTGGTGGCAATGCGACTGGTTGCTTTATCTGCCGGATGGTCGTTGGAGGGAAACCAGTGTCGTGCGCCTTCAGGGAAGTTATGCGACTGGACCAATTCAGGATTGTCCTTTGTTTCAGGGAAATAACCTATTCCTAATACTTTCGCTCCGCCCATTCCATATTTGGATGGATCCACTACTTTGCCTATCGATTCATAATTAATAGTAATAGACTTTTGCTCACCTTTGGATAAAGGCTTTTGCGTTTTGATCTTCAACCATCCATCTTGATAATCATAATCCAATTCATTTAGGCCATCTTTCACCGATAAAATCGAAAAGGTTTCAGCGTGTAATGGGACTGTATGAAGGTTTTCTTTTAGAGATTTGAATGTAATGGTCGTTTGGCCAAAAAATGACTTTTCCTGCTCAGCAATTCGCAGATGTATATCATAATGAATAACATCAATATCAAAATCTGGCAAGGTACGAACAGGACGAGAATACACATCGATCTTTTGTCCTAAAAGAGTTGATGTAATTAAAACTATTGATATTAGGCGTAAAATCATTGTCACCTAAAATTTAAATATTTTTTATAGACTTTTTGAAGAAACTAGATTCCGGAGTCCCTCCGGCAACGCTGTGACAAATGTATGCAGATTGGGAGGAACACTATCTATGGTATTTATTTCACCTTCATTCACATAGCCAACCAATGACTTTATAGTAATCAAACCTGTATCAAGAAGTATCCAAACTTGTTGTTTTACCACATATTCTTTTCCCGAACCCTCATTATAAATCCCCGATGCAAGCCAATCTGTTTCAAGGTATTCAGATATTATAAAACCACTGGTACTTCTTGTTGTCATTCGAGTATCAGTTGGATTAAGCACAGTATACCCATGCGACTGAATGTATGGGATAAACTCGTTCAATACCTGCTGAGAGTTAGTTAGATACTCAAGTTGTGTCGGAAATATAATTTTATTAGAACTGCAACTAAATAAAACTATTGCGAGAACCATAACTGTTAATCGTTGATTTCTCTTCATTGGTTACTTTCGATTTGAATTCATTGATTGGGATTTTACACAGAATTGATGAAAAATATTTCCATATTTTTTATTTTCATTTCAAAATTATTTCAGATTGGTTCCAAGTTCAAAGTGCGTAGCCTTGTATTGAAACGTGTTGATTCTATCTATTATCTTATCAACATGGATATTGGGGCCGTAGCTCAGTTGGGAGAGCGCAGCGTTCGCAATGCTGAGGTCGTCGGTTCGATCCCGATCGGCTCCACATAGTAAACAATAATAAGGAACCCTGTTATCACGGGGTTCCTTATCTGTGCCCGGGGCCGGACTCGAACCGGCACGGCCACATTCGGCCAACGGATTTTAAGTCCGTCATGTCTACCAATTCCATCACCCAGGCAAAATCGATGAGGCGTCGGCCGGATTCGAACCGGCGAATAGCGGTTTTGCAAACCGTTCCCTTAGACCACTTGGGTACGACGCCACTTGTAAAATCGGTTAAAATCCGGAATAATTCGGTATAAAAATTAGGGTCATTTTAACATAAAACAATCAGGCAAATCTGAATAATAACTCCCGTACTGATTCCATCTTTGATTTGAGTTCATTGATCGCCTGTGTTTGAAACCATAATTGGGTTGATACGGATAGAAATCCAACGATTAATAATCCATACAGGACCTTGATATGTTTATCCATGGAGGTACTCCTTTCTCTCCATTAACAGTATGGATTAATATCTGCCATGGAAATGATGTACTTTAACATTTATCAGCGCTTACGGGATTGTAATATCCCAGCTGCAGTGCTGGATGAAATTTTTTCGGATAAGAAGAATTTGGATACATTATCCAAGTCCTGGAAAGCATTAGAAGCGAAAGGATCAAATGGCGACGAAATCGCCGAAGAAATATCCAAAATCATTTTTAATGAATTAGGAGACGATTTCATTCAATCTTCACCTAATTTGGATGAAAAATAATTATATCGAATATTTTTCTTTACCTTTGTCGGTATGGTTTGATCATATTTTATATTTGAGAATTTTATAGCCCCTTGATTAATGATCTTGGCTTGTGTTTTTAATCGTTGGCGCGACACTTTAGCATCATACAAATCTAAATATTCTACACAGGATTGATGCACTTTATTCATCTGCGCTGATTGAGGCTCATCAAGGTAAAATACTGGATTCACATCCATATTTAATTTTACCCTCAGCACAGTTTTATATGCTTCTGTTGGATTGACTTCTTGAGTAAATCCAAACTGAAAGAAAAGTAAAACAGCAACTAAGTATCTCATTCCCCTATATAGTAACTCCTACGAATCATTTCACTGAAACAATGAATAAACAAAAAACGCCATCACGCAATAGGCGCAAGATGATGTCCAGCCAGTGAATCCTTTATAATTTTCCGCATCCTCCTTCAATTGTCTATTATCATTTGCTTTTTTAATAGCTTTACCCGCTTTTTTATCAGGACATTTTTTGATTTCTCTATAATAACGAAAAAGCTCCATTAAACTTAATGATCGAATTCCATTTTTAGAAGCCTTCTCAATCATTTCACCCTTGCATCCCGTTTCTTTCATATTTAAATCTGCTTCATCTATTTTCTCCTGGCCTACCATTGTAGAAACTGCCAACAAAATAAAAAGCCCCTTTATCGGGGCTAGAGAAAGAGATTTGCGGTCCTTTTTAAAAGTCACTTCAATAAAATCAATTTCTTTGTTTTGGTAAATTCTCGCGTTTTTATTCTATAGAAATATACTCCGCCAGACACTTGCCGACCATTTCTATCCACTGCATCCCAAATAATATTATATGTCCCTGGAGCCTGGTTCTGATGCACCAAAACAATCACCTCATTGCCCAATATATCATAAATGGATAAGTTGACATCCGTTTGATAGGGTAATTGATATTGAATTTTAGTCAACGGATTAAACGGGTTTGGATAATTCTGATTTAAGGCAAAAGACTCTGGGATCTGTACCAAAGTGATTTCCTGTTCCCCCTCAGAAACAATCTCATTTCCAGACCCATAAAATATGTATGAAACAAAAATAGGTGATTGATTATTTTCAGATTGTTCCGCTTTAACCCTTATAGACTTCAGATCAAATCTGCTCAGCGATCCAGCTTCGTATATTGCTTGCCCTGCATCGAGTTGATTGCTGGACAGAATAATCTCTGATAGGTTTGTTGCATTTGCATTTTCAATCATAACATTCATGAATTCATGGTCGTATGAAAGGAATACCTGCCCTGTTTTTGATCCGGAAGGCGGTTGAATGTCAAAACCATTCGATCTCATACTGATAGATGGTTTTAGAGCCGAAATTGGTCGGTTTATTGTGTTTAATCCATGCTTTTCAACTGACCAACCCCAGAATCTGCCAAACATCATCGCATCGTCCAGATCATATACAGAATTACCATCCATGATCAAATGAGGAAAAGAACCGCGCGTTGGGCCCAATTCATATTGAAAATCCTTGTTTTTCCATCCGGAAACAAACTGGTTCATATCCTGCACATTTATCTTCATATCCAAATTAATATCGCCTAATGGAGAAGTAAGAAAAAAAGTAAGAAAGTCATCAGAGGAGCTACGCCCAGCGGAATCTGTTACGGTGGTCACATTAATTTCTATGGTATCCAAACTGACCAATGGAGGATTAATGGTAACTGTTAATTCAGTAGCCAGTGAATCAACCGTATAATCATATAAACTGGTATGATATGACCGGGATTCAACGCCATATGTTTTCAGCGGTTCCGAAAATTCAAATTTTATCTCATTAATATTAGTCATACTAATGATTGAGCCACTTTCCGGTGTAACAGTTTTTAACGATGGAGGTCCAAGATATGGATCAATAATAAATCCATCGCTATTAGCGGTAGAAGACACATTTCCTGCTTCGTCAACCGCCTGCACCAAAAAGTAAATTTCTTTATAAAGTGGCAGGGTGATTGTTTTACTGTAGCTTGAATCGATGGTTCCGGTATTGACCCATTCCATGATATCTGTAGTGTAATTGAAGGTGCCAATTGCAATATTATATGATTCGATTTTTCCTGTTTGATCTCGAAAACCATACCAGTTGGCTGTAATAGAGGATTTGCTTTCCACATAGTCAACATCATCCGCTGTACCATCGTTTACCTTCCCAATAGTTGGTTTCATGGCATCGATAGTAATACCGTCACTGATCACGATATCAGAAGTGTTACCTACCTTATCTTCCGCAGCTATACTTAGATAATAGGTAGTTCCTTCCAGCAAGGAGATCATATCATATTGAATAGTATCTGTCATGCCAATGTAACGCCAGTTGACTATATTACTCTCACCGGGGTATGTCCCAAGCGCAGTTTTAAATTGGGCAATATTGGCAATATCTTCATCAACGGACCAAGACCCCACATATGTGGTTTTAGATGACTGATAGTCCTTATCCGTTTGCCCATCAGTTGAACCATCAACCACTTGCTTAATGGTAGGCGCAGAACCATCATAAGTCACCATTAACTCTGCTGCAACATTCACGTCATTTACATTTGCAATATTATAACATACTTTTTCAGGTATCTTGATACTGATATCGCCTTCTTGAGTGGGAACCAGCTCGAAGAAATAGTTGTTATTTCCGCCGGAAAAGGATCCTGGACCCACTGCTCCCCCGGTAATCAAAATATCATCTGAAGTAAAACCCGTAACAGGGGCACCAAAACTGACCTCAATCGGTATTTCCTTACTGTTGGTCGGGTTTGTCAGTGTGGTGATGTAGGTTTGAATATATCCATAAACGGTGGTAAAAGAACTGGAGGTCGTTGGAAGCAGATTTCCCGTAGCATCCTGCAGGTCTTTGACAGTGATAATGTAATCCTGAGCATAAAAGAAGTTTACTTTTGGATCCAGCGTATAGGTTAGCCCATCGGTGCTTACACTCAAATCATAACTTATATTAAACTGGCTTCGATCCGAATCATTGGTCTGAAATACAAAATTTGATCGTATGGTCGATAAAGAAGGTGTACTGCCATCTAAATGGTAGATCGGCTCACTGAACGTAAGTACCACATTGGTATCAATAGGTACATCATTTCGGCTATCGGCTGGTAAAATAGTGACCAGAGGTAAAGTTAAATCTCGAATGGTAAAATTCCAGGTATCCTTATCCAATATTCCTGTAGAAACATTTCCTCCAGCGTCAATTATAGTTTCAGCACCAAATAAGATATAATAAGAAGTTAAACTTTTAAATTCCTTTTCAGGGTTAATCAAAAGCTTATTTCTATTAATTTGTATTAAATCTCCAAGTTCCATATCTATTTTTTCAAATTCATTCGTGGTTTCATTGCTGTATTCATAGATAATGATTGAACCCGTACCGCCCACAATATTTTCATCAAACGTTACAATCAAGATTGGGTCACGACTTACATCAACGCTGTTATCTGGAGGACTTAATCTAATGATACTTGGACCTTTTAAGGGATCATCTTCAGTTGTGAAAATGCTGGATGCAGTTCCTACTAAATTATTGGAAGTATCTTCTATAGCATTAATAATACCAACATAAATTGTTTGTTGAAAATTAAAGTCACTTAATGGATCAACAGTAATCACCGTTTTTTCAGCATTTATGGTGGCACCATATGGAATATCTGTTCCATTGATATTTATTTCTTTTAATTGGACTACATCATCCACGCTACTATCATCAAATGGAAGATTTGATATGGACCGTACCGGTTCAGTAAACGAAATGGTGATCGATTTATTTCTTGGCACATTGATGCTTTTATCTGACGGATCAAAAATCACTGATGGTGAATTTGTATCCAGAGTAGTAAAGGTGGCGCTTTGCGGAGATAAGGCATTGTTTAAAGAGTCTTCTAATCCAGCCGCAATCGCAACGTAGATTTTTTGCTGACTGTTGAAGTGGTATTCCGGATCAATCGTGATCATAGCCTTCTCTGAACTAATGCTTGCGTCAAAGGCTAAATTATTACCATTTATATCCGTGTCCTTGAGTGTGAGGAAATCATCAATGCTGAAATTATCGATTGCATAATTATTCAAGTACCGTACCGGCTCGCTGAATGTCAGCGTAATATTGCTTTCTAACGGTACATTGACATCATTATGAGCCGGGTTGAAAATAACCACTGGAGCCCAATCTGCCTGCGAGGTGAAAATAGCATAGGCTGGATTGATTAGATTACCGACTGTATCCTCCACTGTTTCACCAATACCGACATAAATGATTTGATGATTCGA
>Ga0207963_1000167_pt1 | contig 33235 bp, 26 predicted proteins | sample Knorr_S15_td_NAD_FD_185604 | JGI IMG/M metagenome (GOLD analysis project Ga0207963, IMG submission 185604) | Marine microbial communities from Southern Atlantic Ocean transect - Knorr_S15_td_NADW_ad_2500m_LV_A (SPAdes) (version 2) | ecosystem: Environmental > Aquatic > Marine > Oceanic | place...
TGTGCAACTGCCGACTGTGGCCGAGGCGGAGAAGAGCGTGCAGGGGCTCGAGCGCCGCCTCGGTCATCTCGGCGATGTCAACATGCTCGCCATCGAGCAGTACGACACCGCCGTAGAGCGAATCGCCGGCCTCGTAGAGGACGGCAAGCTGCTGCGCGACCGACGCGACCAGCTGGTATCCATAGCCGAGCAGCTGGAGGACGAGCGCAAGACCCGTCTGATGGCGGTGTTCGATCATGTCAACAAAAACTTCTCGAGAGTCTATGGGATACTGCAGCCGTACGGCAGTGGCAAACTCCGTATGGAGAACCCGAAGAACCCCTTCGATGGCGGCTTGGAGATGGACTGCGTACCCCCTGGTAAAAGCAAGAACACCCAGAGGAGCCAGCTCTCGGGCGGCGAGAAGTCGATGGCCGCCCTCGCTCTCATCTTCGCGATCCAGGACTACGAGCCGGGCCCGTTCTACTACCTAGACGAGGTCGACCAGAACCTCGACCCGTTCAACGCGGAGCGCATCGCGACCCTGTGCAGGATGCGCAGCCAGCGAGCCCAATTCATGATGGTCACTCTGCGAAAGGTCAGCCTGATCCTCGCCGACCACCACATTGGGATCACCCACGCCGGCGACGGACGCAGCCGCCTGATCACCGACTTCGACAGGGCAGCAGCCCTTGAGATGAGTGAGGAGTTCGAGGCGGAGCGAAGGGCTCAGGCCGAGGCCGAGGCCGAGCGAGCAGAGATGCCCGAGCTACCCGACCCAGAGGACATGCCCCGGGCTCCCGAGCCGCTAGGCGCCCCCAAGAGTCTCGGTGGCTTGGCCGAGCGGGCCGGAGTGGAAGTCACCGAGGGCGATGCGCATGAGGAGATCGAGGCAGAGGGCGGCACCATTGAATCGCTTCGTGAGCGAACCGAGGATTGGACTGAGGACATCGTCGAGCGTGATGCCGTCGAACAGGCTCCGGATGATCCTGAGCCCGAGTCCGAGGCCGAGCAGAAGGAGGCGGAGTGATGGCTGTGTTCGACGGGCGGGCCTTGCGCGACGACATAGTGGCGAGGATGCTCGGCGGAGAGGCCGACCTCGAGACGAGCCGCTACCTGGACAGGCTCGTGGAACTTGCGACCCTCGAGGAGGCAGAGCACCAGTTCCTCATCGACCCCTTCGACCGCTCGGTGGCACTGGTCTTCCAACTCTTCCAATCGAGCGACCTCGACCCATGGGACGTCGACCTCTCGAGCTTCCTCGAGATGTTCAACGAGAGGATCAAGGAGTCCGAGAACATCGACCTGCCGACCTGTGGCAGGCTCATCAGGATGGCATGGTCCATACTACGCGGACAGGCATTCACACTGATGGAGCGCCAGGAGCGAGCCTTCGGTTACGAAGAGGAGGAGGTCTGGGACTTCGACGGCGGCTGGGAGACCGACTTCGACGACGCCGACTACAACTTCTCCGTGGGAGTCCTCACCGGGGCTGCCGATGAGATCCTGCCTCAGATGTTCGAGGGCAGGATCCACCGCGACGAGAGCCGCCCTGTGACCTTAGGAGAGCTCCTCATGGGCCTCCAAGCCGCAGGCAGGCTGGCAGAGGAGCAGCGCCTGCGCGAGCAGATCGCCAAGGAGCGCCGCGAGGCCCTCGCTCGTGCGAGGACGAGATTCAGCGGGAGCCTCCACGCCGAGGATCTCGAGGGAGACCTACGCAGGACTTGGGAGGCCCTGAGGGCCCGTTCAGAGGGAGGGGGCAAGCCTGTGGACCTGGGTACGCTTGTGGAGGAGATGATGGCTAACTCGATCGACGCCGGGGTCAAGCATGACGAGGCGGAGGCGGAGGCTCAAGTGACCGCTCTGGTCTCGGCGCTGTTCCTGACGAACCGCGGCTACGCAGACCTCACTCAGGAGAAGGGCCGCAATGGAAGAATCATGCTGAAGGACCTCTGGGAGGACGAGGACGACTTCGTCGCTCTGACAGACAGGCTCAACCCCAAGACGACGGTTATGGGGGGATTCACCGATGTCTGAGACATCCCTCTCCACCGTCCTCGAAGCCATACTGTTCGGTGCCGGGCGATCGATGTCGGTCGAGGAGCTGGCTGAGTTGCTGGAGAGGCCACAGGCAGAAGTCCAATCCGCCCTGAAGGACCTGCAAGTGACGATTCGTCGGCGCCGCGACTCCGCCCTTCAGCTGACGGAGGTCGCCGGACGCTGGATCTTCGAGGTCCGGCCCAGCCTCTCCCCCCACCTGCCCGAGTCGTTCCGGGCCGACATCCCCCAGCGACTGCTGCCAGCAGCCGCCCTGATAGCCTACCACCAGCCCATGGCGCAGTCCCAGCTGGTCGACATGCTCGGACAGAGGGCGTACGGCCACGTCCGCGACTTGGCCAACACCGGGCTGATCGGCCGCCGGCGAGACGGACTGACTCGCCGGCTGACCACCACTCGCCGCTTCGCTGAGTACTTCGGCTGCCCCGAAGTCGAGTATCGCAAGGTCCGTACCTGGTTCAGGAAGGAGGCCACCAAGATGGGTCTGACAAGCGCTCAATTGGCCGCTTCTCTGGCGCCCGACGAGCAGTTGACCATCAGCGAGTTCTCCGAGGAGGAAGAAGCGGAGAGCGAAACCCTCGAAGTCGAGGAGTGATCACTCCGACCTGAGTTTCGCGAGCTCCTCTTCGACCGCCTTCTGCGTTATCCTGCCACCGTGCGCCCGTATCCGGGCTGCCACGATGTCGACCTCTCCGCCCTCAGCCCCGGCAGTGACGGCCATGTTGCGCACGTGGAGTTTCATGTGGCCGACCTGGATGCCCACGGTAGCGAGGGCACGCAGGGCACCGAGGTTCTGAGCCAGTCCAGCAGCGGCCATGACCTTCGCTAGGTCGTTGGCCGATGAGATGCCCAGCAGGGCTACGTTGGCCTGTGCGGCTGGGTGGACCCGAACGGCACCGCCGACCAGCCCCACTGCCATGGGCAGCTCTATCGAGCCGACCAGATTGCCATCGGGGTCCTTCTCCCAGTGGGTCAGTGAGCCGTACGTCCTCTCGTGCGATGCGAAGCTGTGGGCACCGGACTCGACAGCCCTCCAGTCCTGCCCGCAGGCGATGGCTATGGGTGATATCGCGTTCATTATGCCCTTGTTATGGGTCGTGGCGCGGAACGGATCAGCCTTGGCGAAGTGATAGGCTTGCAGTATCCCGTCTATGACTTCGGAGCCCTGACTAGCGTCGCCCTTGTCCGCCATCTCAGCTGGTGTGAAGACCGCGCTCACGCGCGCGAGCCTGTGAACAGCGAGGTTGCTGATTATTCGCAGTATGACCGTCCCACCGGTGATTCCCTCCACTTTCGGAGCTATCGTCTCGGCCATCGTGTTGACGGCATTCGCACCCATAGCGTCCCTGCAATCCACAAGAATGTGCACTATTACCATGGGTCCGGACTCGGTTTCTATGATTCTGGCTTGGACATCCCTGCATCCGCCCCCGAATTTGACCAGAATCGGGTCAACTTCGTTGCAAGAATCGATCAAATCGGCCTTCGCGGCCATGATTGAGCCCCTCGCATCCTCGGGATTCTCGCATCCGACGACCTGGATCTGCCCGATCATCACCGGCTCGTCGTTGTTCGATGTGAATCCTCCTTTGGCGTGGCAGCGCTTCGCCATGTTGCTGGCCGCTGCCACGACGCTCGGCTCCTCGAGAACAAATGGGATCAGGTAGTGCTCATTGTCGATGATGAAGTTCGTCGCAACCCCGATCGGTAGGGAGTAGGTTCCGATGACATTCTCGATCATCCTGTCTGCAGCGTCCTCGGACAGCTCTCCTGTGGATGACCAGGCTTCCACCTGCTCCGGGCTGAGGCCGGCTATCTCCGCCAACTTCTCCCGGCGTTCAGAAACCGAGAGCCTGTAGAATCCCTCCAAGCGGCTGCTGTCTACTGGCATGCGTGTCGGTTGAGGCTCGGTGAGCGTGGCTTCTAACATTTTGTGATTTGGTGCCTAAACACCTCATGAGGGCCCTTGGAAGGTCGCGAGACGACTCCGAAGAAAGCGTTAATTTGGCCATTAACGCATCGTTAACGCATCGAAAAAGCGTTAGAAAAGCGTTAACGGGCTTGTTTTCAATCGATGTACTGGAGGCAGTAGCATCCTCAAGACCTCTCGGAAAATCGCTTTAATGCGTTAAATCGCCCTCTGGGAAGCGTGAAGATGCGTGAATATTAAGAATGAGAAAAATCGCTGCTCGAGCAATGGATGGAGCAGCAGTTTCTTTGCTCGACCTACCTCCTCTGAGAGGCAACCCCTTCGAACTCCGACCGATTGAGTCCACGCGGGCTCAGGACATAGTGGGGCGGGATCCCCTTCTCACCAGATTGCGCGAGCATGTCATCTCCGAATCTTCCCGGTTGATACTCTTGGTCGGGGAGAGAGGCAGTGGCCGTACTTCGCTGATCAACGCCCTGTCGTCTCAGGTGAACAAGAAGTTCGTCGGCCAGTACTGGCCCGAGGAGGATCCGGTGAACTCCGTCATGCACGAGATTGCCATCAACTTCCTCGGATACGACGTGCCTCCTTCCATCGGACAGCTCTGCGAGCAGTTGATCGAGACTCTAGAGCAGGGCACGGGTCCCCTGCCGCTGATTGCCCTGGACTACCCCTCCAGCGTCCAGATCAACGACTTCCTCACCCGAATGGCGCCGCTTCTGCAGCGTCTGAGGGCGCTGGTAGTGGTTTCCCTCACGCCCGCGCAACTGACTTCCCTAGACGAGGAGGTGCTCGAGATCTTCGACCCCCCCGAGCGTCTTGAGGGCCTTTCTGCGCCTCAGATACAGAAAATGAGCGATAATCTGGTACGCAGGAGGGCAAGGGAGAGGTGGAACATCAAGCCGGATCTGCTCAGGGCCATCCACAGCAATACAGGGGGCAACCCCCGTGAAGTGGTCCGCCTGCTCCGCGACCTCGTCGACGAGAGGCGTGACGCAGGCTCTCAGGGTACGCTGGAGCGACTGGTGGGGTGGCAGAAACCACTCGTCACGGTGGAGGAGGAACCCCCGGAGGAGCTTCAGGTAGAGGGAGACACCCCAGAGCCTGAGCCGGAGCCGGAACCCGAGGAGGATGACTGGGATGTCGAGCCGGATGACATGTGGGACGAGGAGACCGAGGAGTTCCCCGACCCTGAAGACGTCTGGGACGAGGACTCGGAGGACGAGGCCGAGGAGACCGCTCCCGCAGAAACCGTCACCACTCATGGCGAACAGGAGACCCTGGACTCGTTCGTGCTCATGGAAGAGGGCACTGAGCCGCCCGAGCAGCCCCAGAGTGTCAGTGGATTCAGCGGCTTGCGCAACAGGTCAGTCAGGGTCAGCGATTCGATGCCTGAGGGCCTCGACGAGACTCCGATCACCTATGCCGAGAGGCGCCCTCAACTGACTCCGATCCCCGTCAAGGCTCCGCCGCAGCCGAAACCACAGCCTGCGTTCGTCACCGAGGCCAAGCCAGACACCTCCGTCGCCTCGAGCGAAGAGCAGCCTGTGATGGCAGTCGAGGGCGCTCTTTGGACGGTGGACCCCAGCCTAGGCTCATCGCTACCCGACTTGGATGCGGAGCCGCAGGCGCCTCCTGCGCCGGTGTTCGACATCGAGCAGGCCCTGCCTCTGGTGAACGACCAGCCCGAGGAGGTCTTCGTCGAGCCCGAGCCAGACCCGGTGCCACCCAAGATACCAATCATCATGGGACCCAGGTGGGACGATGACGAGCCGCTGGACCGCACTCGCGCGGCCAGCCTCTCGGATTCGGAACACACGGTCCTAGCAGCCGCAGGAAAGCGTGAGATCTCGCCATCTGACCCCGAGTTGCAGGCGCTTCTCGAGGTGGGTCGCCCCCGATTGTCGCAGATATACAACGGCTTGCGAAGGGCGGGTTTGCTCTCGGTGCGCAAGCAGGGCAGGACGAGACTGTTCAAGCTCAGCCATGCGGCGTCCTTGGAACTCGAATTGACCTAGGTGCTCCAATGTCCGACGGTGCCACTGTGACGCGGGAGAAGGTCGAAGAGCACCTTGCTATCACCGCCGAGGCTAGAGCCAAAGCCACTCCATGCGCACAAGGTGCTGAAGACGAGCAGCGACTGACTTCGATGATGAGGATGTGCGATGACTACGCAGCGGACGCTCGCCACTTCATGGAGTCAGGGGACTTGGTCAGCGCCTTCGGCGCGATAAACTACTCTCACGCCTGGCTCGACGCCGCGGTAAGAATCGGCCTTCTGGACGGTCATGGGGACGACCGGCTGTTCACTCTGCCCTAGAGGCCGACCAGTCGCAGGGCCCGACCCGAGGTGACCTCGATGTACGAGCCCCCGGAGTTCACCAGCTTCTCTTTCAATCGACGGTCGACCGTCAGCACCGGCCAGCCGTTGGCACTCGACAAGTGGACCAGCATCTCGTCCGGGTGGCTCATTCCTTCGATGTCTGGAATCCTCTCGGAGCGCCTTGCAAGGAGCTCGAGCAGGAGATTCCTCCTTTGCTGCACCAGCAGCTCAAGCTCACTCTGCACGCTATCGAGGACAACGAGGTCTGCCTCGCCGACGACGTCCTTCATCCCCTCGTCCAGATTCAATCCGGCATCCGTCATCGCGGCCCATCCGCACGCATCGACTAGGACGCGAACCATCGAATCATCCCCCTATCGAGCCGTGCCCGATGAGTCTCCAGCGAGAGCCCACACGTCGTGAGAGGGTGATTCTGCTGCCGGACTTGGCGCATATCGGCAGACGCAGTTGCAGAGTCGCCTTGCTGCCCTTGATCGATGATACGGTTCCGACGCTGGTTGCCGTGGCCGAGTTGACCATCAGCATCTCGTTGGGCTGAAGCGGGCGGACCTTCTCCGGCTCGCCCTCGCCCCCTGAGACCATGTTCTCCAGAAGTTCCAGGTCCAGGTCCAACTTCTCCCAGACGGGAGGAAGTTCGCCCTCGCGTGCCATCACTTGGCCGGATAGCTCGTCGGCCTTGGTCGAGACCGGGTCCATCGGAGTAGCGATGCCGCAAAGCCCTCCCGCGTGGACCGATTCGAGGGCGAGTCCACCCCCTCTGAGACTCTCGATGGTAGTGCTAATCGGCTCCCAATCGGTCTTGCCGCCTCCTTGCACCCTGCGCCCGGGTGCAATCAGGATCGAGTCACCGACGCTGAACGAGCCCGCGACTATGCTGCCCCCGATGATTCCGCCCTGCAGCTTGTCGGGCCTAGAGCCAGGGCGGTTGGTGTCGAACGAGCGCGCGACGTACATCAGCCCGCCCTCGTCCAAGGAGCGGTCTGGCGTCGGGATGCTGTCCTCGATGGCTTGGATCAGGATGTCGAGGTTGACGTCGTGGTGGGCTGAGACTGGGATAATCGGAGCGCCTTCGGCTATCGTTCCCTCGAGGAACCCCTTGATTTCACCGTGTGACTCGACGGCTCTCTCACGGGTCACGATGTCAATCTTGTTCTGCACCACTACGATGTTCTCGATGCCGGCGATCTGCAACGCTGCCAGATGTTCGCGGGTCTGGGACTGGGGGCACTTCTCGGTGGCCGCGATGAGCAGCATGGCACCGTCCATTATCGAGGCGCCGGAGATCATCACTGCCATCAGAGTCTCGTGGCCCGGGGCGTCGACGAAGGACACCACGCGGAGCAGTTCGCCTTCGTCGTCGTCCTTGCCGTCGGGGTGTTTGCCCTTGGCGTAGAACCTGCCGTCAGCGGTTTTGTAGAACGCCGTGTCCGCATATCCCAGCTTGATGCTGATGCCGCGTTTCCTCTCCTCGGAGTGAGTGTCTGTCCAGACTCCCGAGAGGGCCTGGGTCAGGGTGGTCTTGCCGTGGTCGACGTGACCGACCATGCCTATGTTGACTTCGGGCTGTCGGGGGAGACTCTGTGCCAGTCCTCATCCCTCCCGCCGATTCACTCCTCTTCTCCAGAGGGCTCCTCGACAGGGGGGGCCTCCTCGACGAGGCCGAAGATGACGTCGAGGGAGCGATTGCCCGCCTCGGTGATTTTCAGGTTGATCTGGCGGGTGTCTTGGCTGATCACGTTGCCGCGAAGGTTTCGTCGCCTGCGAAGACCGTCGTACTTGTACCGGTAGACCTTGCCTCTCTTCTTGACGTAGCGCTTGCCCTTGTATCCGATGCCAGCGGTGATGAGCACAGACTTGACGCCGCCGCCAGCGAGCTCGGGGCGCATGGGCCGGCCCGTGAGGTCAGAGCCGCCGGTGATCTCCAGCTTGTAGCCGGAGAGTGACTTGTCCCCCTCGCCGACGAACATGCCGTCGACGGTGTCGCCGATCCTCTTGCCGAGGAAGTGATTGTAGTTCGAGCCGGTGATGTCGATGCCGAAGGCGCGTCCGCCAGACGATGGCGAAGTGTCGTTGATCACTGCCTTGAAGGCCTGCTCTGCCGCCATTTCCGTCACCTCGGACGGCCTCCCGACAAAAGGCCCCTATAAGAGCGGTTCGGAAGCGCCTACGGCGCTTTTCGCATCACTGGAATTCCTTCTCAATCCGACTCTCTAGGACAGCGGGTGCGGTGTTGGTCATCGTGATGTGCTGGGTCCTGCCCCTCCCCACCGATGCGTTCGCCGTCCTCGTCTCGATCAGCCCCTGGGTCTCGAGCGCCTTGAGGTGCTTCCAGAACGTGGTGTAGCTCCGAGGCCTGGCCTCGAACTCCTCGCAAACCAGGTTGTACAGCTTCCGGGCGTCGCCGCTGGAGATCTCGTCGGCCTTCTTCAGGCGCCTGCAGATTCCGAGCAGGACCAGCTTCTGGTGCTTGCTCAGGTTGTCGACCTGACTCGGCTCGACCGATGCCGCCCGCAGGGTGCTGGGCCGCACGTCCTCGACCAGGACATCACCCCTACCCGCCTTCTCAGCACGGCGGATCGCCGCCTCCAGCAGCTCGATAGCGAGGCGCGCGTCTCCGGTGTCAGCGGCGAACCTGCCGATCTTGGCCAGAGTGTCATCGCTCACTGAACCAGGCCTGCAGGCCTCCTCGTAGCGCTGTCTGGCGATGCCCATCAGCGCAGGCGCGTCGTAGGGCTGCAGATTCAGGATGTTGCTCTCCCCGAGGCGCGAGATGATGGCGGCCTCGAACAACTTCAGCATAGAGACGTCCTGGCTTACCAGCATCAGCGAGAGGGAGCCCTGTTGGTCCCGCCCCTCGTCGATCCTAAGCAGTTTGTAGATGAGGTCGGATTTCTCCCTTCGGATCAGGGCATCGACCTCGTCGAGGACCAGCAGCAGGTGACTGTCGTGCGCATTCAGGTTGCGGCGGATGGACTGGATGATCTCGCCGGAGCTGAAGCCGCGCTCGGGGTGACCGGAGTCGAGGGAAAGCACGATCTGCTGCAGGACCTGCGAGGTGCTCGGGTGGTTGCGGCAGTTGACGTGCGCTAGGATAATCTTCCTGCGCCCGTCGAGCATGCGCTGCAAGTCCTCTCCGAAGCGTCGCGTCATCACGGTCTTCCCGGAGCCCACTGGGCCGGTGATCACGGCCCTGCTGCTGACCCCGTGACTCTCCATCCCGGTGAACATCGAGGCCAACTCGCGCAGCTCGGTATCGCGGCCGACCAAGGCGGGCGGGGTCCAGTCGAACGAGAACGGCGCTCTGTCCAGCAGGACCTTGCCCGCTCCGATTCTGTCGAGGTAGTCGGCCATCATGCGACTCGTGCTCACATCGTTATTAGACATATTTGGAGCAGCGCGCGCGCATACGCCCGTCTGCTGCGCGCGCGTGCTCAAGGAATCTCGTCGAACTGGTATCCGCTCTGCCATTCCTTCTCACCGAGCGCGACCTCGAGCTCGTACGGGGTGATGAGCGGCTTGGCGTACTTCACCGAGTCGTCGATCGCTATTCGCGGGCAGGCGGTGTTGACGAAGGCGTCAACCGGGTAGAAGTCGATGAGGTCTGGGCTGATGTGGTCCAGCGCCAGCAGGTACCCCTTGCGACCGTGCTTCTCGAGAAGCCGCTTCATCCGGAGGGCTAGGTTGCGGCGCATCTGCCCCGGTTTCTCGCCGATCAGGATGCCGAACGTCTTGGCCCCGTCGACGGCCATTATCAGACCGAAGCGCTGGCGCAGGATGCGCTCGATGCGCTCGAAGGACATCTCGGTCGCATCCCCGCTGTATGGGTCCAGCATGGCGAGGGGCTTGCCGGTGTGGAGGACCAGGCCGATGGGGTGGAAGTCGCCCGAGCCGAGGAAGAGGTAGTGACCGATCGAGGGGTCGTCGCCCGAGTAGTTGCATCCGAGCACCTGACCGGGGAAAGTGAGCCTCTCGCCCCCCACCGGTATCTCCACCTCGAAGCCCGCCTTCTCGAGCCTCTCCTTGAAATCGGGCAGGAGGTGGAGGTGCTGTATCGAGCCCACTAGTCCGAGCCTCGTGCCCGTCAGGGGGGCCACGCGTCCGACCGCATCGAGGAAGCGCTGCTTGGCAGCGGCATCATCCAACTCCTCTTCCTCAGCCGCCGAGTCCAGACGGGATTGGGCGATTGCCCGATGCCGCTCTAGGAAGGGGAGGGCCGGGGCCAGCTCGGGGTCGCCGTCGTAGGTGACGGGGATGAAGTGCGTCGGCATGCCAGAGTCGATGTTCATCTGGCTGTGCCCCATGTGGGCCACCAGCTCGACGCCCATCGAGCGCATCTTGTCGTGGACGAGGTCACACGCGCCGTAGCACGGGTCAGCGGCCAGGATGACCTTAGCTCCCGATTCGTCCTCGATGGTGTCCATCATCTCGAGGGCCTGCATCTTGAGGCCCTCGGGGACCTGCAGCGCCACCAGCCTGTTGTCGTTCGCCTTGATTCTCTCGACGAGCTCGTCGAGCTGGAAGTCGTGGCGCTCCAGATCCATTTGGCTCACCCGATAATCTCTACCCTGCCGTCGACGATGTCGATGCAGGCCAACGTCCGTATCGGCCAGTTCGGGCGCTCTCTGGCCAATCGCTCTCGCCCCTCGCCCTTCTCGATGGCCACGACGACGTCCTGCAGCACGGCGCCCATCCCCTCGAGCGCCTCGAGCAGCGGCTCCAGGGTGCCGCCGGTGGAGATCACGTCGTCGACTACGAGGAGCCTCTCGCCCGGCTTGATGTCGTTGATGTAGGCGGTGGACTGGGAGTAGCCCGTCGAGACGTCGACCCGGACCTCGCCCTCCATGCCGTACGAGCGCTTGCGGATCACCACGGTGGGCTTGCCGGTGGCATCCCCGACCGCGGCGAGCAGGGGCAGCCCCATCGCCTCGACGCTGACGATGAGGTCGATCTCGGACCAGTCTACCATCTCGACGATGAGGTCGCAGGTGGCGCGCAGCACGTCGGCCTCCATGCGCGGAATGCCATCGGAGATCGGGTGGATGAAGTACGGGTACTCGCCCTTCCAGATGATCGGCGCTCCACGCAGCGAGTCCTGCAGCACGGTCAGAGGGTCAGAGGGCGACATGGCCCGCCTCACACTAGCCCCTGCAAATGCTCGGCGCCCTTGACGATCCTGATAGTGCATGGCGTAGGGAGCTTGCAGCATGCCTTCCGCAGTGCGTCCCGGGCCACCAGGTAGTGCTCTGGGATGGTCTGGATGGAGACCAGCGTCTGACCCGGCCGGACCCGCGCGGCAGTGCCCACGTTCTTCCCGTATGACTGGCGCATCCCCAGCGAGACGCGGTCCGCGCCGGCCCCGGTGGCCTGCTTGTTCTGGCGCAGGATCTGGTGTGGGTAGGTGTGCATGCGCAGGGCGTAGCCCATGTCTCCCGCAACCTTCCTGATAGTCGCGTTGGCCACTTGTCGAGCCGACTCCAGAGCGCTGTCCCGAACCTGGCATGCGTTGTCAGCGGACAGCTCGACGATGATGTCGAACTGACCTGCCTCCGCCGCCTTGCGGTCACCCATGAAGAAGCGCAGTATGCGATTGTTCGGGACTCCGCCGGAGTACTCTCTCCGGGTGTACGCCTGACCCTTGATCTGACGATACATACTGCCTGGCATGCGTGCCATTTACCTACCTCGTTGGCGGCCCAACGACCACGTCTATTTAATCATGAGGCAACACCGGAGGTGTTCCCTCAATCGGTTCTCAGCCTCGCGCTTTCGCGCTGCACTACGCGGACCCCGACCACAATGAGCACGAAGCCGACCAGCATCGAGACTCCGATGCTTTCGTCGAGCAGCGCCCAGCCGGTGAGTATGCCGAAGACCGGCACCAGGAAGACGTACGACGCCGCTGCCGTCGGCCCGAGCCTGTCTATGCCCATCGCGAACCAGACGTAGGCGAGGACGGTGGAGAACGAGCCGAGGTAGAGAATCGAGGCCCATTCTACAGTTGTGGGCACAGGAAGCGGCGCGCCCCACAGCTCGTACAGCATCCACGGCGTCAGCATGACCCAGCCGGCGAAGGAGTACCAGATCACTATCTCGAGGGCCGATGCCCCGGTCTCATCGCGCCGCCTCTGCAGGATGCGCTTGGTCAGGTTGGTCGTCGTGGCCCACGACAGGGCTGCGAAGACGACCATCGCGTCACCGAGCAGGCGGTGCTCGAACGGGATGTCCACATTGGGGCTCCAGCCCACGACCGCGGCCACCCCGGCGATCCCGAGGAACAGTCCCAGCGCCATCTTCCTCGATATGGGCTGGCCGAGCATCGGAGCCGCCAGCAGCACGGTGAAGACCGGGTTGATCGGGATGATCAGCGAGGCGTCACCCGCCGCCGTCCACTTCATCCCGTGCATGAACAGCAACTGGTAGATCATCACTCCGAAGAAGCCTATCCAGAGCACCGACCTCCAAGTGTTGCGATCGGGCGGCAGGGCTCTGACCCTATCACCCGTGAGCGACTTGTAGGCGCACCATGCGAAGAACATCAGCACGACCACGGCGTACCTCAGCCATGCCACCGTCGCCGGGTCCAGAGTGGCCGGTCTCTCCGAATCCAGTCCGCTGCTGAGAATCCTCCCCACGGCCCATGAGGAGCCCCAGATGATGACCACCAGCAAGAGGAGGAAGTGGGTTACGAGGTCGCCGTCGCTCTTCGACATGTTATTCCCCGACTAGTCTCCCAATCCCGTCAATCGCTCGATGAAACCCGGGTCGGTGACGGCGCTGATCTCCGGGTTGACGATGCTGCCTCCGACCTTGCTAGCCAGCACCATCGCCGTCATTGCGATACGATGGTCACCATACGTCTGGACCGGTGACTCCGGCCTCGCCGGGACCTGCCCGCCCGGGACCTCGATGCCATCCTCCGTCGCGCTGGACGCCATGCCGAAGGCGGCCAGCAGCCCGACCGTCCCGAGTATCCTGTCCGACTCCTTGCCCCTCGAGTGGGCCGCGCCCGTGATTCGACCCCCCCGGCCCAGAGCGAGCAGCGTCGCCGCAGGGGTGATGACATCGCTCTCGTCACGCAGGTCCAGTTCGCTCTCCTGTTCGGCCAAGGCCATCAGTGCCGGCGTGAGTTTGATGCCCGAGCTGCGCACTTCCACTTCGGCGTCATGCAGCTCGGACATCAGCATCGCCATCGGCAGCAGGCTTACCTCCTCCGGGATGCTGACAGCAGGCGGCGTCGAGACACGCCACGGCTCGATCACCACAACGTCGCCGTCGAGCCTGTTGGGCGAGCCGCACAGCGCTGCCAGCTCGAAAGAGAGCCGGGAGTAGCCGCGGCTCACAGACCCCTCGGACAGACCTAGATGGAGACGCGCCGAGTACCCCGGAGAGGCGAGGAGGAGAGCGGAGAGGGGCTGGCTGGACGAGCCGACCTCGAGGTAGGCTCTGCCCGGACCGGCCGGGCCATTCACCGACAGGGGCACGGCATCCGAGGAGATCTCGCACCCGAACTCGCGAAGTGCGCTGTTCAGAGCCGACAGATCGCGCCGCCTCAGGGAGGCGTCACCGTCCAGCGCGACAGCCGATGCCAGTCCAGCCGCGATTGCGGTCAGGAAGCGAGCGGCAGTCCCGGAGTTGCCGCAGTCCAGCACCCCCTCGGGCTCGCTGAATCCGTCCGCACCGACGCCGGTGACGCTCCACTGCGAGGCACTCTGTTCGATACCGGCACCCAGTTGCCGCAGGCACTCGGCCATCGAGAGCACGTCCTCGCCCGGCTCGCTGTCGAAGCTCAGGACGGTCTCGCCCTCGGCCTGCGCGGCGAGGGCGAGCCAGCGCATCATGTGGCTCTTCGATGGCGGCAGCGCCCAGTCGATGGGGCCGTGCAGGTCCATCGGCTCGATGCTCAGCATGCCACCGCCATGGGCGGCGTTCGGTTGAAACCTCGTATGCGACTAGCCCCTGATCCAGTTGCCGTAGTCCGACTCGCCGTCCCAGTCCAGCGAGCGCTGGTCTATTCTGCTCGACTCCATGGTCTGCTCCAGTGAGCCATCCAGCCTGATCAGGTTGTTCCTCTCCAGTATCTTCGGGCTCAGTCCCGGGAGCAGGACCTCTATCACCCGTGGGACCCTGCCAGGGTAGACCTCGTTGACGTGCCTGACTATGTTGGTGGTGCAGGCGTTGGTGATGCTGTGATACCACTCCGGCTCGTCATGGAGCTTGTTCGTCCTCCGGAGAAATGATTCGAGCAGCCTCCTGTGGTTGTCTCCTCCCAGCACGACGCCCTCGAACAGATGGGTCTTGGATTTCCTTCGGCATCGGGCTCGCACTCCTATGGCATCGCTCTCTGTTGCCCAGACGTAGATCAGCTCGTACTGCCTGAACATGCCCTTGACCGGATGGTAGACCTCCCCTAATTCACGGCGCACCTCGATTGAACAGGCTAGCCTCCTGCCGTCCTCGAACTCGAAACTGACCAAGGTGTGGGCTATCGGCTTGTGCTTGGGGTCGAAGTACTCCAGCACCAGCCAGATCTTGCTGACCTCGCCCGGCCGAAAGCTCATGTCTGTCCAGCACTCGTCGTAGTCCCTGGTGGTGCGCCAGCCGAAGTCCCTGACATTGCGCAGGGTAACTCGGTCTCCCTCGAACTCGGCGTATGCCATTCTCTTGTTCTCTACCACCCAATGACGCTCGTTGGACGGCTTCAGCCTGAGGTGCCTCAACACGACGAGGGCGATGACTGCGAGTACGGCGAGCCTCAGCACCTCGAACCAATCCACGTTGGGCGTGTGCCGGCTCAGCGCATGAAGACTGCCATGAATGAGGTGGCGCGGCAGGGGAGATTCGAACTCCCGAGGTGAAACACCACTGGATTAGCAATCCAGCGCAATGGCCAGGCTATGCGACTGCCGCAGCGCTCTGGCCACCCGCGTTAATCGCTTAAGCCGAGCGGTTTCCCTCACTCTTCCTCCAGCGAGGGGCCTTCAGCGTCTGAGGAGTCGACCAGGTCGGCGGGGAGTCGTGCTACGAAGATGATCTCGTCGACGTATCCCGTTCGGTCAGCGTTTCGCAGTTCCATGATGCGGGTGCCCTTGGTCACCTTGCCGAGAGTTTCCTTGGTCTGGCCCGACACCATCCTGATCATCATCCCGGTCCCGGTGAGCATGAACAACTGGTCGTCGAGATCGGGGACCTGACGGACGCTGACGATGTGGTCACCGTCGCGCAGGGACATGGTCCGCACGCCCCTGGTGCCTCTGTTGGTGCGCCTGTAGCCGTCCCTCTGCTGAACGAGGCCACCATCCTCGTCGAGGACCGGCATGCTGTCATCGTCGAGGACCGGCTTCATCTCGCCCGAGCCCAGGCGGCTGCGCTTCGCCATCCCGTATCTCGAGATGGTCAGCACGCTGGTGTCGAAGTCGTCGGTGACGATCATCCCGATCACTTGGTCGCCCTTTCTGAGTTTCATGCCGGACACCCCTTGGCTGACTCTGCCTTGCACTCTGACCACATGGGTGGTGATGGTTTCGCCGGAGTTAGAGTCGACCCTCGACTTCTTCTGGGCGGGCATGAACCTGCAGGCATTGCCGTGGGAGGATACCAGGACGACGTGGTCGGCGTCGGTCGCCGGCCTGACGCTGACTAAGGCGTCTTCTTCACCCTCCGCAAAGCGGAGGGCGTACTTGCCGTTGCGGTTGATTTTGACGTACTCTGAGAGCCTACTCTTCTTGATCCGGCCGTTAGCCGTGGCGAACATCAGGTAGTGCCCCTCGGGGTTCTCGATGAGGCTCCTGCTCATCGGCAGGATGGAGATGACCTTCTCGTCGTCGCGGATCCGAGTCAGCAGGTTGCGGATGTGCGAGCCCCTGCCGTAGCGGCTGGCGGAGGGGGTCTCCCAGGCCCTGAGGCCGTAGACGCGACCCATGTCGGTGAAGATCAGAAGTCTGTCCTTGGAGAAGCAGATGACGATCTTCGAGGGTGCGTCCTCCTCCTTGGTCACCACGCCCTTCAGGCCCTTGCCGCCCCTGTTCTGCAGTCGGAAGGACTCGACTGGCAGGTGCCGGATGTAGTTGTCCCGGGTCAGCGAGATGACGATCGCCTGCTCGGCGACCAGGTCCTCCCTGTCCATCGACAGGGGCATCGGGTCTATTCGGGAACGACGCTCGTCGCCGTGCCTGTCGACGACCTCATCCAACTCTGAGATGATGATGTTCAAGCGTCGGATGCGGCTGCCGAGGATGTTCTGATAGTCCTTGATGGCACCCTTCAGCTTCTTGAGTTCGTCAGCGACCTCCTGGACGTTGAGCTTGGTGAGTTGGTACAGGCGCCTCTCGGCGATGGCCTTGGCCTGCTTATCGGAGAAGTCGAAGCGCCTGATCTTCGGGTACTTCTCATCGCCGCGCAGGTACTGCTCGAACTGGTCACGGGAGTCGGAGCTCCTGCCGACCTCGATTATCTCGCCCATCCTCTTCTGCGCGCGCAACAGACCATGGAGGATGTGCGCGCGAGCTTCGGCCTTGTCGAGCTCGAACTGACTCCGACGCTCGACGACGGACTCTCTGTGACGCACGTAGGTGTGCAGTATGGTGCGCAGGTCTAGCTGGACGGGCTCGCCATTGAGGATCCCCATCATGTTGGCCGAGTATGACTCCTGCAGCCTGCTCGACTGGTAGAGTTGGTTCAGGACAGCGTGGGGGTCGGCGTTCTGCTTGATCTCGATGACGACCCGGATGCCCTCCTTGCTAGACTCGTCCCTGATGTCTCGGATGCCCTTGATGATATCCTTCCGGACGAGTTCGGCTATGCCCTGCAGCATTCCCGCTTTCTTCACTTGGTAGGGGATGGAGTGCACGACCAGCCTCTTGCCGCGCGAGTCCTCCTGGACCTCGACGTCAGAGCGGATTTGAAAGCGGCCGTTCCCGGTTCTGTACATGTCCAGTATTCCGTCGACGCCGTGGATGGTGGCTCCGGTCGGGAAGTCCGGGCCCTTGAGGTACTCCATGTACTCGGAAGCGTCGATCTTCGGTGGGTTGTCGAGGCCTATCTTGCGATTCTGCTCGACGACTTTCTCTACGTGGAACTTGATTGCGGCGGCAACCTCGTTCAGGTTGTGAGGGGGGATCTTGGTAGCCATCCCGACGGCGATGCCGTCGCTGCCATTCAGCAGCAGGTTGGGCAGACGCGCCGGCAGCACGGTCGGCTCAGTCTCGGTGTCGTCGAAGTTCGGCTCCATGTCTATGGTGTCTTTGTTGATGTCGTCCAGCATATGCTGCGAAAGCCTGTCGAGTCTGCTCTCCGTGTAGCGCATCGCGGCAGGCGGGTCGCCGTCGATCGAGCCGAAGTTGCCCTGTCCGTCTATCAGTGGGTATCTCAGTGAGAAGTCCTGGGCCATCCTGACCATGGTGTCGTACAGCGCCTGGTCGCCGTGGGGGTGGTACTTGCCCATCACCTCGCCGACCGAGCGGGCGGACTTGCTGTACCCCTTGTCGTGGGTGTGTCCGGCTTGGTGCATGCCCCATAGGATTCTGCGGTGGACTGGCTTGAGCCCGTCTCTGACATCGGGCAGCGCCCTGCCGATGATCACGCTCATCGCGTAGTTGATGTAACTCTCCTCCATCTCGTCTGAGATGTCTCTACGAAGCAGATTCTCAGCCATTCTACCACCTAGACATCCAGCGCAGTCACCTTGGAGGCGTTCTTCTCGATGAACGCCCTCCGGTCCGGAACATCCTCGCCCATCAGGATGGAGAACAGTTCATTCACCTCGCCTTCGACTGCCTCTTCGTCGGACATCTGTTCACCTACGTCGGTGAATCGTACCTCTGATGGTTTCTCTGGCATCTTTACCTGAAACATCGTGCGTGACTCCGGGTCCATCGTGGTCTGCCATAGTTGCTCGGGGTTCATCTCCCCCAGGCCCTTGTAGCGCTGGACGTTGATCTTGGCTGTCGGAGCCTCCTTCTGCAGGCGCTTCACTACAGCATTGCGGTCCTTCTCGCTGTGCACCCACTCGGTGTGCTTCCCCCTCGATACCGAGAACAGCGGGGGCGCGGCGATGTACACGTTGCCGTTGGCGATGGCGCGCCTCATGAAGCGCCACATGAAGGTGAGGATGAGGGTGCGGATGTGAGCTCCGTCGATGTCCGCGTCGGTCATGATGATGATCTTCCCATAACGCAGCTTCTCGGGGTCGAACGCGCCCTCGTCCTCCTCCTCGTTGCCGACCCCTGCTCCGAGGGCCCGGATCATTCGCTGGATCTGCTCGTTAGAGAACACCTTGGTCAGGTTGCGCTGCTGCCGCTCGACGTTGAGGATCTTGCCGCGCAGGGGCAGAACGGCCTGCGTGCGCCTGTCTCGAGCGGTCTTCGCAGAGCCGCCCGCGCTCTCGCCCTCGACGATGTAGAGCTCGCATTCCGCAGGGTCCCGCGATTGGCAGTCGGCGAGTTGGCCAGGCAGGCCGCCGCCTTCCAGCACGCCCTTCCTTCGAGTCAGATCGCGGGCCTTGCGTGCGGCCTCCCTCGCTTTGCTGGCGAGGACCACTTTCTCCACGATCGAGCGGGCGACAGCAGGGTTCTCCTCGAAGTAGTCACCCAGTTTGTCGTTCACGATCTGCTCTACTATACCGGCGACTTCGCTGGTCACGAGCTTGGCCTTGGTCTGCGCATTGAACGAAGGGTCGGGGTGCTTGATCGAGATGACTGCGGACAACCCCTCTCTGACGTCGTCGCCCGACAGGCTGCTGGCGTTCTTCAGGAGCTTTCTGGATTGTGCGTACGAGTTCACGGTACGGGTGAGGGAGCTCTTCAATCCCGAGAGGTGGGCGCCCCCATCGGTATTGTGGATGATGTTCGTGAAGCAGTGAATTGACTCCGAATAGGCATCGGTCCACTGCAGGGCGACCTCGACCAGCACCTCGCCCTTGTCACCGTCCTTCGAGCCTAGGATGTGGATGACCTCGTCATGAATCGCCTTCTTCTTCTCGTTCATCGACTCGACGTACTGCCTCAGACCGCCGTCGTACTTGTGCTCGATCTCGACCGTGTCCTGGCCGCGGAAGTCGCGCAGCCAGATATGCAGACCCGCGTTGAGGAAGGCCGTGCGTCGCAACCTCGTGTTGATCTGCTCGAAGTCGAAATCGGTTACATCGCTGAAGATCTTCATGTCCGGCTTGAAGTTGATTGTCGTCCCAGTGGAGGTGGTCTTGCCTGTGGCCTTCAGTACGGCCTTTCGCTTGCCTCTCACGAAGTTCTGGGTCCACACCTTGCCATCCCTGTGGATGGTCATCGACAGCTTCTCAGACACTGCGTTGACAGCGCTGACGCCGACGCCGTGCAGGCCGCCGGCGACCTTGTAGGCCTTATTGTCGAACTTGCCGCCGGCGTGGAGCTTGGTCATGATGACCTCGGCGGCGCTCACGCCCTCCTCGGGGATCTTGCCCACGGGGATTCCTCTGCCGTGGTCGATGACGGTCACCGAGCCGTTCTTCTCGAGGTTCACTTCGACAGTGGAATTGTACCCAGCGAGGTGCTCGTCAACGGCGTTGTCGACGACTTCCCAGATGCAGTGATGCAGCGCAGACCCGTCATGCGGGTCACCCAGAAACATGCCCGGGCGCTTCCTGACCGCCTCCAGCCCCTCGAGGACTTGGATGCTGTCTGCGTCGTACTCGTCAACCATCTTATTCTCTCCATTCATGAGGGTTCCCTAGGGGAACCCTCAGCATACCTGTACAACCGTGTGCTTGGGGGGTTCTTCAACCCTCCTTACGGGGACCTCAAAAACAGCGAAAAATGGGGATATTAGACCGATTTCAGGCCCAAGGCCTGCTTTCTCCTCACGACACGGTTAAACAGAACGCTAAGGTGGGGCGGGCGAATGGCTCGACCTCTCATCTGCGTGACACTCAATGGGTGCACGGTCGATGAGATGCTGAAGGACGCCGCGAGGGCCACGGCCGCCGGAGCCGATCTCGTGGAGGTCCGTCTGGACAAACTCTGGGTGGTCGAGCAGATGCCCGACCCCGATCCTTCCGAGGAAGGGAAGGGGAACGGCGAGGGAGAGCGAGAGCGCCCCAAGTTCGTCGAGCCCGAGATGATACCGCAGCCATTGGACTCGGTGGACGTCCACACAGCGCTTGCTTCCCTCAAGCAGGGCATCGAGTTACCTGTGGTCCTGACATGCCGCCCAGAGCGTCAGGGAGGGCATTATCCGGGCGACGAGGGACAGCGCATCGAGGTCCTGAAGGCTGCTATCGAGAGCGGCGTGAGCTGGATCGATCTCGAGGTGGACATGGAGTCCAAGCCACGCAAGGCACTGGTCGATGCAGCCGGGGATAAGACTCGAGTCATCGCTTCCCAGCACTCCTCGGAGCAGCCACCATCGGCATCGGAGATCATCCAGGACGTGGTGGACAACTCCGATGCCGGCGAGATGGTGAAGATGTGCTATCGGACCTTGGGCCGACATGATGGCCTGCGCCTCTTCGAGGCCGCTTGGCAACTCAATGGCTCAGGCACTCCCAACGCGATAATGGGGACAGGCTCAGGGGGCGACTGGACTCGGATTCACGCACCCCTGCTGGGACAGGCCATGGTCTACACGACTATGGAAGCCGGATGGCACCTTTCGAGGCAGGGGAGGATCAACGCATCCGATTTGCAGACCGCATGGCAGTTACTGGAGTATGAGACTGGTTAGTCATCGCCATCGCGTTCATCGCTCTCGTCTTCCAAGTAGGGCACTTGGCGGAGGTCCCCATCTTCCTCGCTGATTCCCCTTGACATGTATCGGCTGTGGATGACCATGGGGGCTATGATGCAAGCCAGAGGCAGAGCCGCGATGAGGATGTAGGCGATGAAATTCGGCAGCGTCGTTCTCTCCTCGACATCGACGAGTATCTCGACATTCATGGTACCTCCAGCCGCACCTCTGTCAGTGCTCCTGTCATTGTCCCAGCCGTCCACGACGAGGTAATACTTCTCGTCCCCGCTCTCGAACCAGTCGACCGACGACCACAGCGAGCCGCTGGAGTCGATCGCCACAGAGAAGACCTCGCTGGAGACGCTCTCGTAAGCGTGCACGTCCCTGAATGGGAGCCAGACGAATAGGTCCCGCCATTCGACTGGCACGTTTTCCAGGTCCTCCTCGAGTTCGTTCCACTCGCGATCATTGTAACTGGTGGCGTAGCGGTTCCAGTTGCTCTCGGTCATCAGGTAGACATCGCCGATCGCCCCCATGTTGGGCGGAGAGTCCTGGTCCGGGCTCAGGTAGATGCAGAACGTGTACTGGTAACCCGGCACCAGCTCCATGCTGACGGCGTTGGCGCTGTCGTTCTGAATCGTCATCTCGGTGCTGAAATCAACATCGAGGGACCTGAGGTCATTGCCCCCATCATACCACCACCACATTCCGCCATCCTCGACGCTGTGCTCGTCGAAGTACCGGTCGATTCCGGGGATGTTGCTCGCCGGTACGTCGCAGGAAGCCTCCGCTGATGCGATCGGAGCCGCGATGACGGCGGTGAACACCGCGACTGTGGGTAGGAGCAGGCAGAGGTTGATCAGGGCCGCAATGAGTTTCCTAGGGCCGTTCCTCACGCTCAGCGCCTCCTCGTCCGGATGGGTCGGATGTATCCGGACCCCTTGTCTCTTCGCTCTTCGACCGTCAGGTACTTCGGTTGGGGAGGGGGCTTGTGCTGGTCCATCCCCGGAAGCCCCCCTTCGGCCTCCACCTCAGCGACGTCGTAGGTCTCAAGCATCCCCTCGGCGTCCAGTTCGTCCTCGTCCTTCTCTCGCATGACAAACCACCCGAGAATCAGGACGGCCGCTACGAGGGCCAGCAGGCCCGCACTCCCCTTGTTCGGGACCAGGTCCCTCCACGTCAGGTCAGCCAGAGACTTGGGACGGTCATCCTCCTGAAGGGCCAGCACGGTGATGACGTAGTCTCTGTAAGAGCAGACAGCGACTCCATCGCAGACCTGCATCACAATCCTGATCTCGCCGGGCTGGTTCCACGTCTGATTGACCCATAGCCAGTCGTTGCGTAAGTCGCCATCCAGATTGGCGTCCTGCATGGCGTTGAGGTCCCATCTGACAGTCAGGATACCGGTGAGGGGCCTGTCCTGGTCGTTGGTGGGATCGCCGTCGCCGTCGCTGTCGTCTGAGGCATCGACATCGAGCCAGGCTTCTATGCCGTCCGTCAGGTCGGCGTCGGTGGCGCTGGCATTCAGGAGGACAAGATCGCCGATGCTGACGTAATCGGCTGAGATCGGGTCGTTGGTCAGGATGATAGGCGCTCTGGAGACGTACACGGTCATCGAGGTGGTGTTGGTCTCGCCGCCCTCGAATCCGTCGACGACGGTCAGGGTTACTGTGTAGGCCCCCGGTATCTCGTAGGCATGCCAGACCACCGGGCCATGGACCGGAGGACTGGCGTCGCCAAAGTCCCAGATCCACGAGACGATGCCGTTCCACTCGGGGTCGTTCGAGTCGGTGGATGTCCTTCCGGTGAACAGGGGGTCGGCGTCGTAGCTCCCCGAGCCGTCGAACCTGATCGGGTCCCCAGGTGCGACGAATGCGCCGCCATCGGGGGTGTGCGGGATTTGCCAGACGACGACTCCCTCGTCCTCTGGGATGCCATCCAGCACGGTGCCGTTGATGCTGGGGCAGCTGAAGGTGAGCGCAGGCACCGGCAGCGGGTTCTCAATCCTGATTGAGTATGACTTGGTGGCCGACGACAGGCCCCTGTCGTCGATGACTGTGAGGCTGATAGTGTATAATCCGGGCTCGAGGAAGGTGTGGCTGACCGAGGAGACGTTGTACACCGGTTCGTCGAGCTCGGAGATCTCCCATATCGTCTGAAGCAGGGTGGTGTCGCCGTCCGGGTCGAAGGACACGCTTTCGAAGGTGTAGACGGTGTCGACAGTGCCGTCCGCAGGTCTCGAGAAGACGGCCACGGGCCGCTGGTTCAGGACCTGCACCCGGAGGGTGGCGATCGAGGAGTTGCCATCGTCATCTGTGACTTCGATGGTGACGTTCTTCATGCCGGGCTCGAGCCATCCGACGCTCGGGTTCTGGAGCACAGACTCAGTATCGGAGAAGTTGGAGGTCAGACTCATTCCCGAGCCACCGAGGTTGACGCCGCCCTCGAAGTACCAGTTGTACTCCACGATCATGCCGTCGGAGTCCTCGAAGACGGTAGGCATTGTCAGCGGTGTCAGTGTGTAGGTTTGGAGTGGCTCGTCGAAGACCTGCTTGGGCAGGCGGTTCAGCACTTTGATGTACAGCGAATGCTCGACGATGTGGTTGCCGTCATCAACGGTCAGGATGAGCGTGTAGATGATCCCATCGGCACTGCCGTCGACCCACGAGTGCCCAGCCTCAGTCAGGCCTTGACCGTACTCCGACTGGCCATCGCCCCAGTCCCAGGTGAAATCGAGTTGCTCCAGTGGGACGTTGTCCGTGGTCCCTCTGGCTGAGAACTGCACCCTCTGGTCGGTCAGCAGCACCAGATCGTCGATCATCACCACCCCGTCTACCGAGATCTCCGGGACCGGGTCGGAGATGTCACTGACCGAGATGTTCCACGACTGCGGCTCGGAGTAGTAGCCCCCTTGGTCCTGTACGACCAGCACAATCTGGTAGTCCCCCGGATTGAGGTATGAGTGGACGGGGTTCTTCAGTCCCGAGGAGTTGTTGTCGCCGAGGTCCCAGACGTACCCAATGGGCGTCTCGTTGTGGCTGAAAGTACCGTTGAGCTGACCGAAGCCCCATGAGTCGTAGCCCGAGCCGAACATGCCCACTGGGAGCCACGTTTGGGTAATCGAGGTGGACATCGAACCGGAGGCGATCGGCTCCATGTTAGCAATAGTCATAGGCAGGGCGAAGGCCTGGTCGACGACCTCTCCGGTGATATCCCGGACCCTGATTCCAAAGGTCCAGTCGCCCGAGGAGGGCGGCGTGAACCAGACGCTCCTCGGAGAGGGTACGCTGTTGCCGGTGGTGATGTCGAACACCACAGAGTCGGTCAGCGTGTTGTTGACGTAGGCTTCGACTGTGACCTCGAGTATCTCGAAAAACGCGTTCGAGACCACCTCGAGGTCGATCCGGACGCTGTCGTCAAGGTTGTTGCCATCCCTGTCAAAGGACATGATGGTATCGATCGACACCTCAGCCGGGTCCGTGATGAGGCCGGCGTAGACCGTCAGCGACGCGGTGGGGTAAGTTCCGGTGGTGATGCCGCAACTGGCGTAGTTGTAGTCGCAGTCGCTGACCATGGACTCGTACCATGTCAGCAGCCACACCTCGTCGGTGGTGTTGCCGAAGCCGTGAACGAGCCCCGTCCCGGCTCCCGTGCCCGAGTCCATCCTCAGGCTGCTCATCGACCATGTACCCGTGTCAGCATCCTTGGCCATGATGGCGCCGTCGAAGCCGAACTGTGTCGGTTGCACCATCAGATTGAGTGGAGCCCCGGAGCCTTGGGTGAACTTGTAGGCCCTCATCCCCCAACCCTCGATGGTCTGGCTGGAGCTGTTCCAGCCATCCACCCACTGGTCGTTGTAACCGCTCATCTGGGCTTTGCAGATGTACGCGGCGATGCATCCTGTGGTCAGGTCGAGGTTCGAGAACCCGAAGGCTCCCTGCGCGCTGTCCAGAGAGACAGCGGCGCTGAAGTTGGCATAGATCTCGCTCATCGTGGTCCCGATGGCAGTAGCGCCTGTCTCGGGGCTCTGCGCGAGGTTCTCGATAGCGGCCCCCCCGGTGGCGGTGTCGGCAACGAGGCGCTGTATCGCGGCCCCTCCGCCGAGCTTGTCTGCGAGGTATATCAGGAACATGAAGCCGGCACCGTAGTCGGCCATTCTGCCGTTCCACCACCTCACACTGAGGCTGCTGTCTTGCGACCACGCGTTGGCGTGCCCGGTCAGCGTGCCCGTGACTCCGAAGCAGAGGTAGACAGCCATGTCGGCCGCGCCCTCGTCGATCCACAGGTACTCGTAGGGGTCACGAGCGTTGTGTAGTAGGTGCTCGAACTCGTGCGCGAGAATGGTGTTCCTCCAACTCAAGTCATCGACGTCGACGAAGACCGACTCCCTGACGGATGAGATTCCGGGGGAGTAGTATCCCCCAGTGCTCCCCGCGCCGTCGATCGAGATCAGGACGATTTCGATCTGGCAGTTGTTGTCGACGTCCGGAGGGGTGCCGAAGTACGAGGTGTCGGTAGGGTAGATGGTCGACTCCCAGGTCGAGGCGATGTCATTGACGGTGGTCGACGGGATGATCTGACCGTCCTCCACCAGTATGGCCGAGTTCGCCGAGATCTTCTGCACTGTCACGGCAACCGTCCCGCTAGCAGTAGAGATGTTGCCTGATTCACCCTGGCTCCAAGCGTTCTCGCAAGTGCGGGCCGAGGACCTTGAGTTGAGGTAGCCTGGCGAGAAAGGCAGGATGAGTCCCGGGTAGCCCGCGTCCCTCCACTCCATCTTGAGGAAGCTGGTGGCCGAGAAGACGGGCTCGGCGGGGTCGGTGAACATGTACCGCTTGCCCTCAATAGAGGGAGTGAAGTCCGTCAGGTCACCCGACATGACTTCTAGCATCGAATCATCAGACTCAGGCTCTGCCAGAGCCATTGGGGTCAGGAGGGACAGGAGCAAGGTGGCGATGAGCAGCAGAGGTACTCTCCGCGATGCCGCCGTTCTAGTTGCAGCCATGTTCAACACTCCGTGTTGGTTTCAGGTTCGATCCGCTCAAAGACCTATTTTAACATCGATGGAGCACCGTTCGTACATGATTCGGCCTAGTACGGCGCTGCGTGTCTCCCCGGCCCTGCTCGTCGCACTGCTTCTGCTGCCCAGTCCGGTTGCTGCTTCCGGCGGCTCAGACGCGGCCGAGTTGCACGTTATCTCGTCACATTCCCATGACGACGAGGCATTCACTCAGGGATTCGAGATGCACGGTGGCTCCCTGTACGAGAGCACCGGATTGTATGGCCATTCAAGCCTCAGGGAGGTGGATCCCTCGAGCGGGGAGGTGCTGCGTCAGACGCAACTCGATCAGAGTCTGTTCGGAGAGGGGATCACTATCGTCGGAGATACCATCGTGATGCTGACTTGGAAGGAGGGGATTGCTCTGGTCTTCGACATCGAGACTTTCGAAGTCGTCGGCAATCACACGTACTCTGGCGAGGGCTGGGGACTGTGCTACGATGGCGAGTTCCTGGTGATGTCCAACGGCACTTCCGAGCTGGCCCTCAGGGACCCGTCCGACTTCACTGTCCAGAGCACCCTCACCGTCACTCTCGACGGTCAGGAGGCGAGCCTGCTCAACGAGCTGGAGTGTGTCGGGGGGATGGTCTACGCCAATGTCTGGGGCAGCGACTCCATCCTGGCGATCAACTCGACTTCGGGAGCAGTGGAGTTCACCGTCGACGCATCGCAGTTGGCTGAATCAGAGTCAGGCGAATCCAACGAGGTCCTGAATGGCATCGCTTACGTCTCAGAGCAGGACGCCTTCCTGATCACTGGGAAGAACTGGTCGTCGATGCACCTAGTGAGTTTCGAGTCGGGCCAGGAGCTCGTCGAGGATGATATCACCGATTCGGATGTCTCGAGGATTCTCACGTCGATCTGGCCGGTCCTGCTCATCGCGGCGCTGGTCATCATCCTCAGCTCGATGCGCGCACTGGGCGCGGTAATCCACTTCCTGATGCTGATGCTCCTCAGGCGGCAAACTGAACAGTCGCCGGCTCCCAGCGAGGGGGAGCAAGAGGCAGGTGAAGCCCGATGAACGACTCGAGCGACGATGAGTTCGACGATTACAGCGCCATGGAACTCTGGCTGCATGACCTCTCGATAGACTCAGCCACTAGGGTGGCTGGGGCGTTGATGATATTCGTCGGCAGCCTGCTTGGAGCAATTCTGGGAGTCGCTCTGATATCCGCCGACGTCGGCGAGATTCTGAGTGGCCAACTGGACAGCTCCGATGGGGTCGCCAATGTCAATGGCATAGTGAGCACGGCGTTGGAGGACAACACCACGGGCGGCGACCCGGTTGAGGGCGTCAGGGTGAGCGTCCTCGATTTCGACGATCTAGAGATAGGCCACGACATCACCGACTCAGGCGGACGATTCTCGGTCGAGGACGTTCCCAGACGCTCTTCGACGCTGCTTGTCGACCACCCCGGGAACGTTACCGTCCGGATACTGCTGGTTCCCGGGGACCACGCTCAGATTTCCGTCACTCTGACTCCGGGAGACGGGCTGTACGAGTACGACATGACCGGCGAGAGCCATCTCGGCGAGTCGGTGCTCATCGGAACCACCATCGCTGGATTGACGCTGCTGGCCGGGCTCGCAGGGATGGTGGGCGGTCTGGAGGCCTACCGCGGCGATCACTACCGCCGCACCTGGTGGCTCTCATTCTTCGGACTGTGGAGCCGAGGCATGCTATTCCTAGGCCCGTTGTTCATACTCCTCGGCATGGGCATGACGCATCTCGCTAGGGATCAGTTCACAGACTACACAGAGGATTAGTTTGAGGTTTGCCCGTGTATCTGATAACGATAGAAGGCGGTGATGGGAGCGGCAAGGGAGTGGCGACCAAGGTCGTCTCAGAGGTCCTCAGCAAGGAGTTCTCGTTCACCTCAGTCGAGGCGACCGGGGAGCCTAGGAGGGAGCATCCGCTCGGCCGTCTCGCAATAGACGCGGTGCGAAGGAAGACCATGACCCCTGAGCAGGAGGCCGGCCTGTTCGCAGCCGACAGGGTGGATCACTCTCACGGCTGGATACTGCCTCGCCTCGAGGAGGGCAGGGCAGTGGTCAGCGAGCGCAACATCCACTCCTCACTCGTCTATCAGGGGGTCGTCGGCGGGCTCGGGGTCGACAGGGTCGCCCACATGAACTCGGCGGCCCTTGTTCCCGACCTCTGCATCTGGGTCGACTGCGATCCCGAGGTCGCATTGAATAGGATCAAGACAGGGAGCCTGAGGGCGCTGACGGAGAAGGAGGAGTACTTCGAGACGACGGAGTTGCAGCAGCGCATCAGGCGGGGCTACACCTCGCTGCTGTCAGGCGAGTTGGAGATGCCCACTCCATTCGATATGGGGGCTGTCATCGGACCTGTTCTGAACGAGGGCACCGAGGCCGAGTTCCGCCGGGCTCTGATCAGCAGGATCCGGAAGTTCGTCCACTCCAGACCAGCTCCTTTGAATGTTGACACCGAGGTCGTCGAGAGGCACCTCCTGAGGCGACTGCTCCACGCCTCCAAGGGCCAGACCACACTGATCGAACTGGGCGTCGAGCCGACTCTCACCAAAGAGGGATGGTTGGACGGCAGAGCACCGTGGAAGACACTCAAGGAGGCCCAGAACGAGCACGACGCAGCGTTGGAGCGCGTCAGCGAGGATGCTAGGGTCGACGTTCCCAAGAGCATCCTCTCGCATTCCATGTCTGCCATCTGCGGCACTCTCGCTCTGATGCCATCCGCCGATGTGGCGGAGCTGCGTAGAGCGCTCGGCCCCGTCAGGGCTGTGTCCGAGCGCCACACGCAGAGGCTCGTCAAGTTCCTCCACGAGCGCACAGACTGGGTGCACAAGCACCGGGCCCTGCTCGGACGCGATGCCCCCCGCTCGCAGTTGAAGGAGCGATATCGCACCGCGGGGACGCTGGTGCTGGCGATTTGGCCACTCAGGGAAGCTATCTCGAAGTGGATTGCAGTCAATCCCGATACCCATCTCCGCTTCGCCATGGGCCAGATAGTCAGGTCAGGTCGGCATCCGGCTGCCGTGCGCGACACTCTGGAGCGTATCGCGTTGCTCGGCTGCGGCATAGAAGGAGCTTCGAACCCCGCTGGGGCCAGCGGGCTGGTTTCCTGGTGGCAGGGCAAGACCGTGTGATCACTTGGTCACTAGTCTCGCGTCGGCCGGCAGGACCACTAGGCGTGGGTCATCCCCGAAGTACTTGGTCCGGGCGGACAGCGAGGATGAGAACCACCAGCCGACAACCAGCCCGGCTGCGAAGCCGGTGACCAGCCTGACGAGGTGGGTGGACTCGTAGTCGGTCAACATCTGGGTGAACCCGTCAACTGCCATCGGCAGCAGCCCCAGTCCGATGATCGCGAGCATGGCCGTCATCCTCCTGTCGCTCAAGTAAACGGGCTCCAGCCTCTCGTTCGGGAATATCGAGAGGAAGGTGTCGCGAACCGTCCAGCGGTTGAGGCCGCGCCATCCGAACAAGGCGGCACCGACCACGAATCCGAAGAAGATTCCAACGTCCCGGGTGCACATCGGCATCTGATTCCCGTTGATCTTCCATGAGCGCTCGTACTTCTGGTGGCAGTTCAGGTCACCGACGGCGTACACGAATCCCCATACCGGGTTTAACTCCGTCCAAGCGAATGTCCCGCCGTGAGCCGATTGGTCGTGCCCCACAGTCGCGCCCTCGCCGTTATCCTGGTTCCCCCACCCGCTCGCGGTGGCGTAGTCGAATGTGTTGGCGCGTCCGGAGAGCTCAGGTACCGTTCCCTCGGGCATCGCCAGAGGCGCTATGAACATCAGAAGCAGGTATCCGCCAGCGGCGGCTACCAGGACTCTGCTGACTTTGACTTCCCTGACCCGATCTCCGAGCCCATTAGCTAGAACTCCCACATTTCTCCCAGCGGCTCGGCCTTGATGAATGCTGCTTCGGCAACCCTGATTCCAACCCTCGGACTCTTGAGCAACCCCGTGCTCCGACCACCATGGCCGACCTCGGGTTCCGCGATGCTGCATGGCTCGGCGGGGTAGTAGGCTCGATGGTCGCGGTCATGGCCACTTTCGTCGCCATCTTCCTCAGTGGCCTGGACAGTCCGGATGTGATGGGGTCTGTGCGCTCTGGCATCGTGGCTGGCCTTGCCGGCGGGGTCATCGTCACCACATTCGCGTACTACAGAATGGCCGAGTCGTCGCGCTCAGGCCGCAACGTCGAGGCCGAAAGGAAGCAGGAGGTGACCAAGGTCCGAGCCATCCTCTCACCAATCGAGGAGAGGGCTCCAAGGAGTGGCTCGGGGACGGCTTGGACCGTCGAGGAGCAGGTCAGACGAGACAGAGGGGTGCTGGTGGTCGACCTGCACGGCCTCGATGCGCCCTCTGCCGCGGCACTGACCGAGAGGCTTCTCGAGCGCAGGGCCGACCTAGGCAGGCTGAAGCTGGTGACCGGCCGAGGCGAGACGCTGCACGTGGGCTCGGCCGACCCCGGAATCAGGCCCGCAGTCCTGCAGAGGCTCAGGGTTGACGCCCAGAAGGCGGAATGGCAGGTCATCCAGAAGTCCAGTTCAGTCACCCTCAGGCCAATGGGCAGGGCCCCTACTCCAAAGGAGTGGCTCGGGCGATTCGTCGTCTTCGTGGTGCCGATGACGGGGGCCATGACACTCGCCTTCCGGGACTTGGCCGGCTCTGGGATGGAGGAACAGGGAATGATGTTCGGCGCAGCCGCCGGTCTTCTGATGACAGCCCTTCTGTCGAGTTATAGGGACCGCTCGGCCTAATCGCTTGCTGCCTCAGGGGGCGCCCAGTGACTCCAACTCAGAGGCCAGCAGCCTGACCAGCCAGCCGTGCAGGGCCTCGCTTCCCATCTCGGACAGGGTCGAGTTCAGGAATGCGGCGATCAGGGAACCCCTCGCGTCGGAGGGGTCGAAGCCCCTGGTCTCGAGGTAGAACAGTTGGTCCTCGTCGATGGGCCCGTTGGCCGTCCCATGACCGCATCCGACGACCTCGTGCTCGAGGACCTCCAACTCGGGGATCGAGTCCGCCTCAGCGTCCTTGGAGAGGAGCAGGTTGTGGAAGAGCTGAGCGGCATCCGTCCCGCGTGAGCCGTCGGCGACCCTGAGCATCCCCGTCCCTACAGTCCTGCTCTTGCCCCCACATGCGGAGTTCCAGGCCAGCCGGCTGAACGTCTCGGGCGCATCGTGGTGTATCTCCAAGTGGTGGTCCAGATGCATCCCATCAGACGAGAGCACCGAGCCCAGGATCCTGAGGTTGCCTCCGGGCTCGCCCATCCGGTAGCGCAGGTCCGCTTTGGTCCGCTCGGAGCCGGAACAGACAGTTCCCGCGCGCACCTGCGCGTCCCTGCCGATTGCTATCGAATCGACCCGGAGCAAGGTCCCCCCGTCCTGCACGCAGACTACCACGTCGTTGAGGATACTGCCCTCTCCGATCTCGCCCGTACGCAGGAAGCCGAACCACTCCCCGGAACCACTTACCCGCGTGATCAGTTCCAACTCGGACAAGCGCCCCACGTCTAGTACCAGATGCAGGACGGAGGTTGAGTCACCCGCATCGATGTCGAGCATCACAGGGTGTTGCGAGGAGAAGTTTGGCTCGACATGTAGGGTCCATTGCGAACTTGCTGAAACAGCCTGCAAGAACGAACTCGTGACGACATCGCTCTGCGGCAGTACGGAGACCGAAGACACTCCCTCCTGCAGTCGGATGCCATCGGGTGCATCGCCTCCGTCTAGGCCGATGAGCCTGAGTCGGGGCGATCCAATGCCGTCCGGGATGCTGGTGATGTCACCGGTGGGGTGAACCCTGCGCCATGGCGTGTACTTCCAGAGATGGTTGGACCTGTCGGGCTCGTCGAGGGACAGGTACTCTGCGGCGGCGTCCAATGGCTCACCCCGCCATCAGCCTATACTGCCTTCCATCTCGAGGGCCATCAGCTGGTTGAGCTCGACGGCGTATTCCATCGGCAGTTCGCGGACGAATGGCTCGAAGAATCCATTGACGATCAGTGCCAGCGCCTTGTCTTCTGTGTGCCCGCGGCTCATCAGGTAGAACAACTGGTCGTCGCTCACCTTGCTGACCGATGCTTCGTGTTCGCAGCGGCACGAGGGGTTCTTGATCTCCATCGTGGGATAGGTGTCGGAGCGGCTTTGCCCGTCGAGAATGAGTGCGTCACAGACGACGCTCACCTTGCAGTTGTCTGCCTTCTTGCTCACCGTCACCATGCCCCGGTAGCTTCCGCGGCCGCCGTCCTTGCTGATGCTCTTGGAGAGGATCTTGCTGGTGGTGTTCGACGCCAGATGATGCACCTTCGCTCCGGCGTCCTGACGCATTCCTTCGCCGGCGTAGGCTACAGAGATGACTTCCGCGTGCGAGCCTTCGCCCTTGAGGATCACTGCGGGGTACTTCATCGTCAACTTCGATCCGATGTTGCCGTCGACCCATTCGATGGTCGAGTTCTCGTGTGCGATGCCGCGCTTGGTGACTAGGTTGTAGACGTTGTTCGACCAGTTCTGGATCGTGGTGTAGCGGATGTATGCGCCGGGCAGCGCGAATAGCTCAACGACGGCGCTGTGCAGCGAATCGGTCGAGTAGGTCGGGGCGGTGCAGCCCTCGACGTAGTGAATCGATGAGTCTTCGTCGGCGATGATAAGCGTGCGTTCGAACTGACCCATGTTCTTGGCGTTGATGCGGAAGTAGGCCTGCACCGGCATCTCGACGTGGACCCCCTTGGGGACGTAGATGAACGAGCCTCCCGACCATACGGCGGTGTTGAGCGCGCTGAACTTGTTGTCCTGGTATGGGATGAGGCTGCAGAAGTATTTCTTCACGATGTCAGGGTACTCACGCAGACCGCTATCCATGTCGAGGAAGATGACACCCTGCTTCTCGAGGTCGTCGCGGATGCTGTGGTAGACGGCCTCCGACTCGTACTGGGCTGTCACTCCCGAGAGCCACTTCTGCTCGGCCTCGGGTATGCCTAGTCTGTTGAAGGTGTTGCGGATGTCCTCGGGAACGTCATCCCAGTCCGTCTCAGTGCCCTCGCCCGAGCGCAGGAAGTAGCAGATCTTGTCGAACTCGATCGAGTTGAGCAACTCGGTGGAACCCCATGTGGGCATCGGGCGCTCCATGAAGTGGTGGTACGCCTTGACGCGGATGTCGGTCATCCACTGCGGCTC